>Ga0228674_1001701_pt1 | contig 12865 bp, 9 predicted proteins | sample 1D_rmetaG_FD_189054 | JGI IMG/M metagenome (GOLD analysis project Ga0228674, IMG submission 189054) | Seawater microbial communities from Monterey Bay, California, United States - 1D_r | ecosystem: Environmental > Aquatic > Marine > Coastal | place: USA: California | collected 2016-09-26
GCTTTATCTATCGTTTGATGATCATGTGGAATTTTATCTTCAAATATGTTAAATCCAATATTCGACTCCTTACAAAGGTGTAAAACCTCAGAAGCCAATCCATCAGATATATCAATCATACTTGTTGGAGTAACCTCCATATCAGCTAATTGCTCTACAATATCTTTTCTTGCTTCTGGCTTTAATTGTCTTTCTAAGATGTAATCGTTTCCTTCTAAATCTGGTTGAATCTCAGGATTCTCTTTATAGATCGCCTTCTCTCTTTCTAAGATTTGAAGTCCCATGTAAGCACCTCCTAAATCACCTGAAACAACTAATAAGTTATTCATTTGAGCTCCAGAACGAGTTACGGCTTTATTCTTTTCAACTTCTCCAAAAGCAGTTACTGAAATGGCCAAACCTCCTGTTGAACTAGTCGTGTCTCCACCAACTAAATCCACCTTATAAAGCTTACATGCCAATAACATCCCTTTGTATATTTCTTCAACAGCTTCTAACGAGAAACGGTTAGAAAGAGCAATACTGGTTACCACTTGCTTTGGCATAGCATTCATCGCACAAATATCTGATATAGTAGCAGTTATTGTTTTGTAACCCAAGTGCTTTAATGGCGCATAAGAAAGATCAAAATGAACTCCTTCCATGTACATATCTGTACTTACAACTGTATCATGATCCTTTGTAGGTCTTACAATTGCAGCATCATCACCAATACCAAGAATACTACCTTCTTGATTAAGCGTTACCGATTTCTTAATCTCTTCGATTAAACCAAATTCACCTAGTTCAGATAATTCAGTTCTACCGTCTTTATTTTCAAATATCTCTGCCATACTATCCCTCCATTAATTGTTTTGAGAAAGCCATTAAATCTCTCTCTTCAAATGATCTTCCCATTAACTGCATTCCGAAAGGTAAACCTTCAGAGTTCTTTGCCAATGGAATCGAAATCGCTGGTACTCCAGCTAAGTTAGCCTGCACCGTAAATATATCTTCTAAATACATTTTAGTCGGATCATCACTATTCGCTCCAAATTTAAACGCCACATCCGGTGTAGTTGGAGTTAAAATAAAGTCATAATTCGATAAAATATCATTTGTCTTATCTTGAATTAACCTTCTTACTTTCATTGCTTTACCGTAGTAAGCATCGTAATAACCAGCACTTAATACAAATGTTCCTAGCATGATTCTTCTCTTCACTTCTTCCCCAAATCCTTCTGTTCTAGAAAGTTTGTAAGTAGACTCCAAGTCAGTTGCATTTGGACTTCTATACCCATAATGAACACCATCGTATCTAGATAAGTTTGAACTTGCTTCTGCAGTAGTTAAAACATAATAAGCAGGAACTAAAGCGTCTAATAACGGAAAGTCAATTGCCTCAACAGTATGTCCTTCAGCTTTTAAAGCTTCTAACTTAGTATGAAATGCTGCTTTTATTTCTGGTGATAAAGCATCGCTTTCCACCGTTTCCTTGATATAAGCAATTCTCTTTAATCCTTCTGACTTTAGGTTTGAATAATCTTCTACTTCCTTTGAAGAAGAGGTAGCGTCAAATTCATCTTTACCAGCCATGATCTCAGTCATCAAAGCTGCATCATCCACTGTATGAGTGAACGGACCTATTTGATCAAAACTTGAACCATATGCTAATAAACCGTATCTCGATATTCTAGAATAAGTTGGCTTATACCCCACTACTCCACAGAACGAAGCTGGTTGTCTTATCGAACCACCTGTATCAGAACCTAAAGAAGTCATACATAAATTAGCTGCTACTGCAACCGCCGATGCTCCTGAAGAACCTCCTGGAACTCTGCTTTCATCATGTGGATTCTTTACTGAACCGTAAACAGATTTTTCATTCGATGAACCCATTGCAAATTCATCACAACTTAAACGACCAATGATAATAGCATCTTCATCAATCAATCTTTGAACAGCTGTTGCACTGAATAGTGATTCAAACCCTTCTAAAATTTTTGATGATGCAGTTACCTTGTGTCCACCGTAACAGATATTATCCTTAACACCAACAACCATTCCTGCTAATCGACCAGCATTACCTGCTTTTATCTTAGCATCAATAGCTTTTGCTTTTTCCTTAGCCTCTTCAGAATACACTTCTATAAAGGCATTTAAATGGGATTTATCTTCGATGTTTTTTAAGTACAAATCAACCTGATTCTCACACGTTGTTTTCCCTGTTTTTATAGCTTCTTGAAGCGATGTAAATGAATTATAAAGCATAACATTATAAAGCAACAAAAGGGTGAATCAACACCCTTTTACCATTTTTTATCTCGTTTAGAACTAGTCTTCTTTTTTAGGAAGCTCCTCTTTACCATCTTTCGTGGCATCCTTGAACTCCTTCATTCCCTTTCCTAATCCTTTCATTAGTTCTGGAATTTTCTTTCCTCCAAATAACAACAGTATAGCAGCGATTATTAAAATCCAAGACTGCATTCCTGGTAACGCTAAAAAGTACGTATTCATATTCAATGATTTGAAGGGCAAAGATAGAAAAAGTAGTGGATAGTTTTTAGTGATTAGTAATTACGGTCGATAATATTAATTATAAATAGGTTTTGTTTCACTTAATTACTCCCTAATTACTAATCACTAACAACTAGAACCTAAAAATTATCACCCTTCAGTATGATATATTGTCATTTCAGTTTTTCAAAGCGCTGTTTAAGTCACTTTATTTTTTTCTCATCCTTTTAAATTCATTAACATTGCTTGACCAAATACGCCTCATTTTGGGGTTTGTTAAATACTGAAAATCAATAGTGTATGATTGGAAAGGAAGAAAAGATTATTGCTGGAGCTAGAGAAATCTTTAGAAAAGAAGGGATCAAGGCTTTAACAATGGATGAGATTGCAAAGCAATTGCATGTTTCTAAAAAGACTTTATATGTTTTCTTTAGAAACAGAGAAATGCTTTTAAAAAGATGTGTAGAAGACTTTATTAGTGAAGATATTGCGGTAGTAGATGAAATTTTAACAAATGCCCAAGACGCTATTGAAGCATTTTGTTCGATTTCATTTCGAAGAGTACAATCATTAAGAGGTATGAGTCAAAAATACTATGCCGACTTAGCTCGTCACTACCCTGAACAACTTACACAATTCAATATTCATATCTGGACCAACTTGTTGTCTCGTTATGAAACCATCATAGGTAAAGGAATTAAAGAAGGTCTATTTAGATCTGATTTAGATCCTGAATTGGTAGCAAGACTCTATTTAAAGAAAGGGATGACTATTCTAGATAAAACCTATTTCCCTGCAGAGAAATATGAAACAATAGATGTATTCATTACTGACTTAGAATTATTTGTTAGAGGTCTAACTACAGATAAAGGGATTATATCATTAGAAACCCATAAATGCGATTTGAAAAACAAGGTCGCGAACTTAGCTTAATCATATATGAAAATTAAAAATTGGATCGCACTTGGCCTTTTAGCTGGATTTAGTTCTTTGTCTGCTCAGAAATCATTGAGCCTTCAAGAAGCTGTTCAGTTTGGTCTGGAAAATAATCCACAAGCAAAAATTTCAGATTTTGATCTGGAATTAGCCAGAAAAAAAGTAAAAGAAACAGCCGCTATAGGTTTACCACAGGTAAGTGCTGACATTTCTTACAACAACTTTATTGACATCCCGGTTCAGGTTGCACCAGGAGCTGCATTCGGACAACCGAACGTTGAGTTTATTGAACTAGAATTCGGTACACAACATAGCGGTGGAGCTAATTTAACAGCTAGTCAGTTAATCTTTAGTGGTTCTTACTTAGTTGGATTAAAAGCCTCTAAGACTTATGTTAAAATGGCGGAGTACCAAAAAGGACTTACGGATGTTAACTTAAAGCATGACATCGCAAGTGCTTATCACTTGGTTCTTTTAGCTCAAGAAAGTGTTAAAGTAACTGAACAGTCATTAGAGAAGATGTCTAATGCTTATGAAGAGACTAAAGCATTATTTGAGAATGGATTTATTGATGAGTCTTCTCTTGATGAGTTACAATTATCAAAGCTTAGTTTAGAAAACACTTTGGTTCAAGTAAAGAACCAGGTTAAAACGGCTGAATTGCTTCTAAAACTTCAATTAGGTGTACCTGCAAGTGAAGAGATAACGCTTACCTCAACGCTTGAAGCTTTATTAGAAAAGAAACCAGCTTTGACTCAATTTAATCCGAATAACAACATTCAATACGGAATGTTGGAAACAAAGGAGAGTCTTCAAAAGCTAAACTTAGATAATCAAAAAGCTACCCTATTACCAACAATCGCAGCTTTCTATAATCATCAACAAAATGCCTATAGAAACGATTTCAGCTTTTTTGATGCTGACGGTAAATACTATCCTACGAACTTAATTGGACTTAAAATGTCTGTTCCAATTTTCACTTCAGGATCAACAGTATCAAAGATTAACCAAGCTAAAATTGAGTTGGCTAAAGTAGACGAAGAAAAGAGACAATTAGAAATTGGATTAGCTCTTCAATACCAAGATGCCATCAACAACTTAGTTATTGCTGAGCAAAGCTTAGACTTAGTGAAAAGAAAGATCACTTTAGGAGAAGGAATTCTGGATAAAGCATATGTTAATCACAAAGAAGGATTGATTAGCAGCTTCGAATTGAACGAAAAAGAATCTCGTTTTCTTCAACTACAATCAGAACATTTACAGGCGTTAATGAAAGTTCTTAACGCACAAATAGCCATCGATAAATTACAAAGCACAAAATAGCATTAGTCAAAATGAAAAAGATATTTATTTCCGCAGGTTTAGCAATAGGTTTGGTAGCATGTGCACCAAGTGCAGATACTCCAGTTGCCAAGTTAAAAGAGCAAAAAGACTCTTTGAAAACAGTTTACGCTGATATCAAATCTCAAATTGCTGAGATTGATGAAGAGATTAAAAGATTAGACACCAACAAGGTTAAGTTAAAGCCGGTAACGGTAACTCCAGCTGAGATTGGGACTTTCGAACACTTCTTTGTGGTACACGGTAACGTTGACACGAAAGAGAACATTTTATTATACCCTGAATCAATGGGTAGAATTAAAAAGATCAATGTTGAAGCTGGTGCTTCTGTTTCTAAAGGTCAAATTATCGCTGAATTAGATGCCTCCACTTTAGAGTCTGGTATTTCAGAATTAAAGACGTCTTTAGAATTGGCTACTTCTGTTTTTGAAAGACAACAAAAGCTTTGGAACAAGAAAATCGGTTCTGAGTTAGATTACTTACAAGCAAAAGCAAACAAAGAATCACTACAAAAAAAGCTAAACACCATGTATGAGCAATTAGATATGTTCAAGGTTAAGGCTCCTATTTCAGGTTATGTGGATGAAGTATTTCCTAATGCTGGTGAAATGGCGGCTCCACAAGCTCCATTTGTAAGGTTAATCAACACTCAGGATATCGAAATCAAATCGGATATTTCTGAAGATTACATTACTAAAATTGGAAAAGGAAACTTGGTTAAAGTTCAAATCCCTGGATCTGACAACAAGTTTGAATCAAGTATCGAAACAGTTGGTGCTTATATCAATCCAAACAACAGAACTTTCAAAGCAACAATCAAATTAGATAATGGTAGAGGTTTAAAACCAAATCAATTAGCTAAAATTCACGTGAGAGATTTCGTTCTAGATTCTGCAGTAATCGTTCCTTCAAGAGTGATTCAGCAAAACAGAAAAGGAGAGCAATTCTTATTTGTAGTGAATGGAGACAAAGTTGCTAAGCAATTCATTACTTCTGAATGGTCTTATGATGGTTTTTCATATGTACGTGAAGGACTTGTAGGTGGAGAAGTTTTAGTAGACAAAGGAAGTAGATCTGTTCAAGAACAAGAGCAAGTTAAGGTGGTGCAATAAGCATGCATTAAAAAGATAGAAAATGAGTGATTTAAAAAATAAAGTAAACCAAAAGATGAAGGAGTTCAAGCTTTCTTCACTATCGGTTACTAATCGAACTACAGTGCTAGTTCTTACCGTGATCATTTTGATCGCAGGTTTAGGAGCTTATAGCAGCATGCCTAGGGAGTTATTTCCAGAGTTAGTTTTCCCAGAAGTTTATGTGGGAACTCCTTATCCAGGAAACTCTCCAGAGGATATTGAAAAATTAATTACAAAGCCTTTAGAGAAAGAAATTAATACCATCACAGGTATTGATAAAATCTTATCTACTTCGGTTCAAGGGTATTCTTCAATCGACGTTAAATTCAACTTTGAAGTAGATCCAAGTGAGGCATTACGTAAAGTGAAAGATGCAGTTGATAAAGTAAAATCAACTCCTACTTTCCCTAACGACTTACCTACTGATCCGAATGTTTTTGAGATGAATTTCTCTGAGTTAATGCCTGTATTGAACATTAACTTATCGGGGGATTTCTCTAACAAAATCTTAAAGGATTACGCTGAATTAGCTAAAGATAAATTAGAAGGAATTTCTGAGGTATCTAAGGTAGAAATCAGAGGTATTGCTGAAAAGGAAATGAAGATCGAGTTGGATGTTCACAAAATGGAGATGTTAAACATCGGTTTTAGAGACGTTGAAAACGCAATCGCATACGAGAACATGTCAATCTCAGGTGGAGACATCTTGGTTGACGGTTATAGAAGAACCATCAGAACTATTGGGGATTTCGCAAGTGCCAAAGAAATCGGTGATGTGATTGTAAAGCAAGAAGCTCTAGATATCGTTTACTTAAGAGACATCGCTGAAATTAAATTCGAAGAAAAAGAAGCGGAGTCTTTTGCTAGGGAAAATGGAGCTCCAGTAATCATGTTGGATGTTTTCAAGAGATCAGGTGCTAACCTTCTATCCCTATCGGATAATGTGCTAGATGATCTAGAAAAAATGGAAGAGACGAAGTTTCCTGAGAACTTAAAAGTAAGTGTAACAGGAGACCAATCTAAGCAAACAAGAGTACAAGTAGCTGAGCTTCAAAACTCAATCATCTTCGGTATTCTATTGGTTGTTGGTGTATTGTTATTCTTCTTAGGATTAAGAAACGCCATTTTCGTTGGTATCGCGATTCCATTATCAATGTTTATGTCCTTCGTTATTCTTAACACAATGGGCGTAACCTTAAACACAATGGTTTTATTCTCTCTAGTACTAGCATTAGGTATGTTGGTAGATAACGGGATTGTTATTGTTGAGAATATTTATCGTTTGATGGATGAAGGTTATTCTCCAAAAGAGGCGGCGAAAATTGGAGCAGGAGAAGTTGCTTGGCCAATTATTGCTTCAACGGCAACTACTTTAGGAGCTTTCGTTCCTTTAGCAATTTGGCCAGGTATGATGGGAGAATTCATGAAGTTCTTACCGCTTACTTTAATGATCGTTTTAGGGTCTTCTTTATTCGTTGCATTGGTTATCAATCCTGTATTGACGTCGATGTTTATGAAAGTAGGAGACGAACAAGGACTTGAAAAAAATAAAGTTTGGAGACAGACTTTGATATTCTTAGTACTTGGTGCAGTAATCTCATTGGGAGTTGCAACACTGGGTAACTTAATGATTATCATAGGTGTTGTGATTCCTTTCAATGCATTCGTTCTATTGCCTTTATCAAGAAAATTCCAAAACAATTTCTTACCTCGTCTAGAAACTAGATATGAGAAATTCTTAGCTAATGCTTTAAAAGGAAACAACCCTAAAAAGGTAATCTTTGGATTAGTTGGCTTATTTATCTTCTCGATCATGTTAATGGGTGCTTTTACTCCGAAGATTTTATTCTTCCCTGAAAACGAGCCGAAGTACTTAAACATCTTTATTGAAAAGCCTATTGGTACAGACATCCAGGAGTCTAATATTACGACTGAAATAATTGAAGAGAAAGTGACCAACTTCTTCTTTAAGAAAGATCACATGGATGAAATGGGTAATACAATTAGATACGATCATTTGGTTGAATCTATCATTGCTCAGGTTGGTAATGGAACTTCAGATCCTGCTCAAGGACCTTCAATGGGGAATACTCCGCATAAGGCAAGAGTTCAGGTTTCATTTGTTGAATTCCAAGACAGATTAGGTCTTTCTACTTCTGATGTAATGACAGAAATTAGATCATTATTTGATGATATTCCTGGGGTTCAAATTGTAGTTGCAAAAGATGAAGCAGGACCACCACAAGGGAAGCCAATTAACATTGAAATTATTTCTGATGATTACGATTTAGCAATGAGTCAGGCCAACGATTTAACTTTATTCATCAATAAAGCAAACATCGATGGAATCGAAGAATTGAAATTAGATGTTGAGTTGGGTAAACCGGAAATGTTAATCAATATTGACAGAGCTAAAGCGAGAAGATTAAATATTTCTACGGCTCAGGTTGGTTCATCAATCAGAACAGCTTTATTCGGAAAAGAGATTTCTAAATTCAAAGCAGAAGACGATGATTATCCAATCTATATCAGATTAAAAGATGAGCAACGTTATGATGCTGAAGCCTTAATGAACTCTAGAATCACGTTTAGAGATCAAACTAACGGTAGAATTAGACAAGTGCCTATTTCAGCAGTAGCAACGGCTACTAAGTCATCTACTTTCTCAGCGGTTAAACGTAAGAGCTTAGATAGATTGGTAACGATTCAATCAAACGTTTTAGGAGATTTCAACCCTACAGAAGTAGTAAATGAAATCAAAGCTGAAATGGAAGGATTTGAATTTGCTGAAGGTGTTGAATGGAAGTTTACAGGTCAGCAAGAAGAGCAAGCAAAAGAAATGGAATTCTTAGGAGGAGCTTTATTGGCTGCAGTATTCTTAATCTTCCTGATCATTGTTGCTCAGTTTAACTCCGTATCTGGTCCGGTAATCATTTTATTCGCAGTATTACTTTCATTGATTGGGGTACTATTAGGATTAGTGGTTTTCCAAATGGATTTCATCATCATCATGACGATGATTGGTATTATCTCACTAGCCGGAATTGTAGTAAACAATGCGATTGTATTGATTGACTATACGAAGCTGCTAATCACAAGAAGAAAAGAAGAGCTTGGAATTGATGAAGATGACAAGTTACCTCTTGAAGAATTATACCCAATCATTGTAAAAGGTGGGAAAACAAGATTACGTCCGGTATTATTAACGGCAATCACCACTGTTTTAGGTCTTTTACCAATGGCCTATGGGTTTAACATTGACTTCATTGGTCTATTAGAATCTTGGGATCCTAACGTTTACATTGGAGGAGATAACGTAATGTTCTGGGGACCGATGTCTAAAACCATCATCTTCGGTTTAACATTCGCAACCTTCTTAACTTTAGTATTCGTTCCTGTATTATTCTTACAGATTGAAAAATTGAAGCTTAAATTAAAAGCTAGGAAAGCCTAAACTTTTAGATTATATCATAATGAAAAAATCCGGCCATTTTAGCCGGATTTTTTTTGTTTATGTTTTTCAATTGGGGTGGGTATTCCTTTTACCCTTCTAGTATATTCTATCCCTTAGCTCTTTAGCAAAACGATCTGCTTGCTGTTTCTCATCAAACTCTCCTAGAATAATTCTACCCGTTCCTTTTGAGCCTTCATACACCACCATTCCTGGCTTCTTTTCTCTAGTAACAGAGCTTGATTTAGAATTGAATTTATATCGCTTATTATCAACAATCGAACGAAAAGAAAATTTCGGATTGATGGGGTTCCATGATCCAAATTTCAAACCATAAATACTATTGTATTTTCTAATTTGGTTTGACTTGAAATCAATTTCAGCACCTTTCCTAAAGCTCACAATACTCAGTATAATAAAACCGCTTATTAAACCCATCCAATCAAAAAAGTAGATGGCCATTAAGCTATGAACTGAGATACATATAGCAACTCCAATTCCTATAAACCCAAATTTTAACTTACTGAAATTGTGTTTTTCCATAGAGGTAAAGTTAGTTTATAAAAGTGAGTCGCAGTCATTCACACTCTGGCTTGGTGAGCGGCAGTCAAACCATCTGCTTGATATTAACTTAGTCTATGAATTCGTAGTGTAAAGCTTGACGTTGGATTTGTTATAAACAGATGGTTCGACTGCCGCTCACCAAGCTGTGCTTTTTTAAGGAGGGGACGCAACCCTAAAAAGGGTTGCGTCCCCTATTTATTTTTGGGCTTCCATTAAGAATATCCAGTTATGATATTATTCCATTTAAGCTGATTTTCAATTGACTTATAATGATAGTTGTTTGTATAAAATGACCTACACCCCCTTAACACTTCGGCTTGTTGAGCGGCAGTCGAACCATCTGCTTGATATTAAATTAGTCCTTGAATCCTTAGAGTAAAACTTGACGTTGTTTTAGTATAAACGGATGGTTCGACTACCGCTCACCAAGCTGTACTTTTTAGAAAAAAAACAGAGCGAGTCTAACACTCACTGAATTACCATTTCACTAAGGTAAATTCTGCTCATTCGTAGTTTACAGGAATCATATTAAAATAAAAAAGCCTCAGCAAATAAGCTGAGACTTCCTAATCCTATTTAGAAATATAATTTCTTAAAATACTTTATCCTATAAAGCGGGATCAATAATTTCCAAGCTTGAAAATCATCTTCTACGCCTTTAGTTTTTAACCTTAACCAATCAGTAAAGAATCTATATACTGTAGCATACAGTATTATACCAATTGCCCAGTAATTGTTCTCCATTGTCTTAATTGCCCATACAATTAGCAATAAAGGAATTAGAATAACCAAATAGTAAACAAACGTGTTTTTCATATCTATATCTTTTAATAAGCTGCTCCTGTTTGCGGTAAGAAACCTGTTTGAATCGTAGCCCAAACACTTAACCATCCATGATTACTATAAACATCACCTAAACAATCCATAGTTCTATCACCCCAGTCATTTGGTACACTTGAAATTTCATTACCCGATTTGTCTAAATATAAAACTCTTTTCTGCAAATTATCAAACCTTACAGTAAATTGTGTCTGACCTTGAACATTTGTGTAACGAAAATCTTTAACGTTTTCATTAATTGTTACTGCACTAGTAATTAAAGACAATTGTATCTGATCTTTTTCATCTCTTAAAAACGTTAATGCTTCTTTTTGAATTAATGAATGTTCCTTTGGTTTAACTGAAACAACAGCTGATACTTCTTTCGATTCTGGTAGTCATAGCTATACTAGCTTTTTTATTCGTAACTGAGCTTTTCCCTATTCTAAGAGATAACGTCAAACAAAGCAATGAGTTAGATGAACTACTAAAGAAAGGACCTTATTAACCCGGACGGCTTGACACAAAAAGAGGGGACGCAACCCTATTTAGGGTTGCGTCCCCTCTTTTTGTTTATAAGCTATTTCTCCTCTGCCGTTTTATACGACTTCAAGAAAAACTCCATATAATCGGCTAGGTTCTTCTCTTTCATTAAGGTTTTGAAATTACCTTGAGATGTTATGAAGTATAATGAACCGTTATTTTTTACGACATCCATGAATTTTTCCGATTGAATGGCTTTATAATATTGCTCTGCTTTATCAGCCGTTGGAAGACCAGAAACAATCATCATTTGTTGGTCTTCTTTCCAAACAATCGATTTCACTTGTAATGGAATTAGTTTGAAAAACTCTGTATTGAAATCGGCTATTTCGCCTTTGAAATCATTAACGTTTGCCTTCTTACTATCTAACATAATTATAACATTATGTCTATCCATTCGGTCTAGTTTATATAAGCTATTTGCTTCAAATTCCTTCTGCGTTTTTTTCTGGTTCTGTTTATTACTTGCATCTATTCTTCTAAGTACAATCTCAGCATCAACCGATGCAGAAGTCTCAGGATAAAGCATTTTAATATTCTTCAGTTTTTTCACAAACTCTTTTTGCGGTAAAACAGTCCCCTTAGCCATTACTACCAACAATAATATTCGAGGAGCAACCTTGGTGTCCTTATACTTTTCATACAAAGGCTCTCCTTGATTTACTACACTAGCATAGTCTTCATTTTGATACCAATTATAAAGCTGCTGATAATAACGATTAGCTTCATTTTTAGCCTTTTCTAACTCCTTGAAATAATTCGGGTTAGAAATGATTTTAGCGTACTCCGATTCTGGATGCTTGGTCAAAATACTTCTTTCATACTTACTCACTTCTGATGCGTTTGATAGCTGCTTATTCAATCGATATAGAATGTATCGACTCTGAGCATCAAACGGTGAATCTTCCGATCGCTTTAGTAATTCTTCAAAAGTCTGCACAGCAAGTGGCCTATTTTGTAGTCCTTCCAAGTACACCATTCCCAACTTAAAATAAGCATCTAATAATCTGTCTACTGAAGCTGTGTAAGCTGAATCTGACATTGGAAGTTTGGCAAGATAATACTCACGTTGAGCTTCTTCATCTTCTGAAAAGTCATCCAGCTCCCCTTCTTCTTGACCGGTTTGAGCTATATCTGGACCTCCAAAACCTCCAGCTGATGATTTATCCGATCTTCTCCAATTGTCTTCCAAAGGTCTATCTCCAAACAGACTCATAAACTCTGAACGTCCCTGTGCTATTGCAGATTGATTAGAGAAATACCATGCTCCTCCTGAATTATTCCCTCCAACGGTTCCGTTATTATTTAAGGCTAATAAAGTCTCCTGTTCTTTAGCATCAGCTTCGTCTTCTTTCTTCTCAATGTAAGCTTCGATTAATCCATCAATAAGCTCATTTCTTTCGTCTTCAGACATATTTACCAAGGTCTGTAAACTATCTTCTTCTTCAATGACTTTGTAATGCTGAACAAGGTCTCTTAGGTTATCTCGTTTATCTACCAAAAGATCGTATTCTGAGTAGTCTCTAGGTAAAACCTTAACACAAGAGTCATAATACGCGAAAGCCATGAAATACTCTGGTTC
>Ga0228674_1001705_pt1 | contig 12854 bp, 10 predicted proteins | sample 1D_rmetaG_FD_189054 | JGI IMG/M metagenome (GOLD analysis project Ga0228674, IMG submission 189054) | Seawater microbial communities from Monterey Bay, California, United States - 1D_r | ecosystem: Environmental > Aquatic > Marine > Coastal | place: USA: California | collected 2016-09-26
GTTGATTAATATTCTGAAAGGAGATATGAACTTCGTTGGCCCTAGGCCTCTTACCAAAGAAGATATAGTTCGATTAAAATGGGATGGAGAGTCACAATTAAGGCGCTGGTCGGTGAAGCCCGGAATCACTGGGATGGCACAATTGGTTAATGTATGTGACGCAAACGTATCATGGAATGCTGATATGGAATACATTTCGAATAGGTCCGTTAAATTGGACTTAAAAATTATCTGGAAATCAATGCTTGTACCTATCCTTGGGAAATCTAATGTAAAACAGCACATCCATAAATAAGCAGCATGAAAGTTTTAGTCAATGGAATTGGGAATATTGGAACAACGTTAATCTGTTTACTCGCAGAATACAAAGAACAATTAGGAATCTCTACGATTTACGGTCTTAAAAACACACCTCAACCTTGGCAAGAAGAGGATCTTTCTTTTCTTCGAGAATTGGGTATAACCATCTGCTCAAGGAGCACTGGAGAAGACCTTACGTTTGTAGATACAATCATCGATGATGTAGCGTATATATTCGACTGTACCAATAATGGGGGCGGTATACGTAACAAAGAATGGTACGTAGATTTAACTAATTTAAAAGGAGCGTGTGCACAAGGAAGTGAAAAAGATTTTGGTGTTTCCTTTATGGCTGGAGTAAATGACAGTGTATTAACTGGAAAAAAATTCGCCCATGTTGTTTCTTGTAATACTCACTCGATAGCGGCCCTATTATCAACATTCGCTGGTACAGATTTGAGTAATCATGCTTCATCCGATTTCGTTATCGTTCGACGCTCTGAAGATCTTGGTAATCATGAACGATTGGTAGCTGCCAATGTTGTTGCTAGGCACATGGATGATCAACTGGGGACACATCATTCAATAGATGTAAAGGATCTTTATGCAACCATGGAGCAATCACTAGAAGTAACATCATCCGATATAACTACACCAAGTCAGCTGATGCATGGAGTACGTTTTAACATCAATTTGAAAGAACCAATTTCGGCAAATCAAATTCATTCGTTGATAGATGAGAGAGAATTCATCTCCACATCTGTAAAATTTGATTCAAATGTAATTTTTGAACGTGGAAGAAGGATTGGTTTCCAAGGGAGAATTTATTCGCATGCCATCATCATCGCTAATAACCTGCTGGTAACACCAACTTCAATTAAGGGATGGGCATTTATTCCGCAAGAAGGGAACACGTTAATTTCTACGCTCAAAGCCTACTTGTTGCAGACAAAAAATGGACAGTCAGATGAGATAATTGCGCGAATAGCTAAAGACCTTATCCGAAAGCAATGGTAGAGATTAGTCCTTGATTATTCGGTGAATGATCATGTACTCTCCCATTCTACTTTGTCGTTCTAAATTATCATCGCAAATATCCCAATTACCATTACGGATTTCAACTTCAAGTGTAGCCACTTTTAGATCATCCCCTAGATGGTCTAAATAGTCTTGCAACTCAACTCGATCGACATTACTTTCGCAGAATTTCACAAAGTAATCTTGAATTGATCGTCGAACAAAATACTCTTCATGATCCGTTACCTCATTGTTTTTTTTGACAAAATTCTTCTTTACGATTGGAGCTGAAATTATCTGAGTGTCCCCACTAGTAGTTGCGTCGCTTAATGAATTATCTGACATATGAAGATTTTTTGGACCTCCACAGGATGCAGAAAGAATGGTCAGTATTACAACTAATGCAGGTTTACTACTCCTTCCCATTCTTTGCATTATCAGTGTGAACTTTGTCATTACGGAACAATTAATTCCATCTCAACTCTACGATTTCGAGCTTTCCCTTCCTCAGTGGTATTTGGAGCAATTGGTTTTGACTCACCAAAATACGAAGTTTCAATTCTGCTCTTATCAACTCCATTTGAAGTCAAGAATTTCTTCATTGCTTCAACTCTGTTCTGAGATAATCGCATATTGTATTCTTTGGTTCCATCACTATCTGTGTGACCGCCCAATTTGATTTTAACATCTTCATGAACAAGAAGTAAATTCGTTAAGCCTTCCAAAGACGCGTATGAATTCTTTTCAATTATTGACTTATCATGGATAAATTCTAAGTTTTCCTGAGCCTCCATTAAAGCCGCTCGAAGATTTTTATCTTCGGCAACTGCAACGTTTTGAAATACAGTATCAACACGTTCGATAACAATCGTATCTATAATCGTTTCCACAATGGTAACTGTATCCAAAATAGGATCACCACCAACGAGCGGAGGAATTTCTTCCTTATTCTTCTTACAGAACTTCAAGCCCAAAACCACTTCATGTGAACCAGCTCCATAAGACGCAACATTTTGCATTGGAGCCTCATACGCGTATCCGATAAAGAATAACTTACGAACGTTTACTCCAATCTTCCCTACAAGCCCTACTTGAGTTCTCCATCCAATTCCTCCAAAGATAAAATCATTGTAATTAAGATCTACATTAAAATCGAACTGTTGCTTTGAATCAATTCCACGATATAGAATATTAGGTTTCAGTGTCAACGTCTTATTAAGGACTATATCATAGGCTGCATACCCTAACAAATGTCGCTTAAGACCATAACCTTCAAGATTTTGATAATCAAAGGCAGATCTTGTTTCAAGTAATTGTTTTGCCGCAAATGACAATTCCAGCCCTTTAAACTGGTAAACAATTCCCGCCTCAGAGTTAACTGAATTCGATCTTTGTATACCTCCATCTACTATTTGATCTCCTGCATCAAACGCAATTGCATCTGTTGGATCAACTCGCATCTGGAAATAGCCAGCAGAAATACCTAATCTTATGTTATGGCTTCTTGCAATAGTGAATCCGTACGAAATAGCTCCTGAAGCGGACAACTGCTGAAGCATACCGAGCTTATCTATTAATAGACTTGCCCCTGCTCCCCATCGTTTACCGATTCGTGTGTTCGCATTAAGAAAACTCGTTACAGGCGCTCCGGCTACTTTTACCCACTGATTCACATGAGAGAAATTCAATTCAGTACATCCACTCGCACCCGCATAGGCAGGATTAATTGAAAATGTATTATAAGCATACAAGTTTGTTTGTCTTGTCTGCTGTGCCATTGCAGTCGATACGAATCCAACTGCTGCAACTACTACTAAGTGTTTTACAAATGTTCTCATCGTTCTACTTTTTAAATCTCAAGAGGTTAATAGCTCCTTCGTATGTTCTATTTGACTCACAACCAATCGTATAATAGTACACACCATCTGGCAAGACTTCTCCACCTGCTCCATCTTTAGTACCATCCCAGTCGTTCTGGTAATCGTCTGTCTCGAAGACGGGCTGACCCCACCTATTGTAGATGACGACATTACATCCAATGATTTGGTTTAGATCACTTACCTTCCAAGTGTCATTACTACCATCTCCATTCGGAGTGCAGATATTTGAAATCTCGAGAAGAGCTTCACAATCTAGCACTTGAAGTTCAAGTGTTACAATTGAATCACAGCCTCCTGCATTCGAGAACAGTTCAGTATAAACACCTGAAACTGTCAATGATTGCGTTCCAAGTGTATAAACTTCTCCTTCACAGATTGATTGGGCAAATGTTGAATCCAAGGCATCGCTAACAGTTAAGAATAACTGAACCAACGAGTCACATCCGGTTGGCGTCGTAAACAATTCTGAGAATTGCCCAGTAGTCGTTAAAATTTGAGTTCCGAATGTGTAGGATTGTCCATCACATATTACAGCAGAGACAGAATTCTCTATTGTTGGATTTACAAACAAGAACATGGATACCAATGAATCACACCCTGCTGGAGTTGTGAACATCTCAGTATAAGTACCGGATGCTGATAGAGTTTGTGTTCCGAATGTAACAGAGTTGCCTTCACAAATAGTTTGCGTTATTGAGTTTGTTATTAGTGGCGTCACAGTTAAGTATAACGTAACAATACTATCGCAGCCGGCAGCTGCAACTAGTGAGTCCACATAAACTCCTGACGCATCGAGCGCAGCGCCGTCAAATGTATAAGTCGTTCCAGTACAAATAGTCTGCGTTATTGCTGTTGACAATTCAGATTCAACAAATAGATTTGTTGTTATTATACTGTCACATCCATTCGCTGCAACTAAGGTATCGTAATACTGACCAGCTACGGAGTACGCACTAGTCCCAACTGTGTATGATGAACCTGTACATATTGTTATTGCTGTCGATACTTCCACAGGATCCAGGATGGAAAGAGTAGTATAAATTGTACTATCACAACCATTCGCTGCAGTGAACACATCTGTATAAACTCCAGCCGTAGTTTGATTCGCGCCTTCAAGTAAGATTGACTGACCATCACAAATTGACGTATTTACGAACTGAATAATAGGAGCAATTATACAAGGATTTGCACACGCGCTGGCATCCACTGTAAATACTTGTGGACAATTCCCATCATCTATTGTAATTGTATGTAGCTCGGCAGCTACAACGGGATACACTATATTCACACCACTCGCAAAAGTTCCTGTTTGGACGAGGTTCAATGCGGCATCCTGAATCGTATAGTTAAAATCTGTTCCATAGAACGCTGCTAGACCTCCTGATGCTGTGAAAGTGATTTGACATAAAGCATTGTCATAACTAAACACTGGCACAACTGGTGTAAGGTAAACTACGCTCACTGCATTATCCACTGTGGATGAGCTACAATTGAAGTTTGCCCAATCTCCTGGATCATCTGCCATTGATGAAACATAGTAAACTGTGTTAAACAATGGGTTCAATGGAGTTCCTGTTCCATTTGTATTATTTACAAACGCTCCTGAAAGTCCTTGCACCGTATCGATGTATGTAAATCCTGACCCAAATACAGGTGATGGAGGCACTGGTACACTATGCATCACAAATCCTGGATCAAGGCAAGAAGGGATGTCCAATGTTGGATCTCCAATTCCATTAATTAAGTTTCCTGGAAAGAGTGTATCATTAAAACATACGAAAGCAGTATCGGCGGAATTTAAATCAACTGTATCACCACCGACTGTAGCAACATAAGTATCACCCGCATAAGAGGCAACTTCACGAATGAACTCAATAATATATTGACCTTCGTCTCCAGGATAAGAACCATCTAATTGGATCGCAACAATCGAGCCTGGCGTCATACAACAAACAGATTCAACTGTGCCGTCAAATCCAGCAGATCCTTGCAGAAGAGGCGTAATAATTGGTGTTAATTGAGTTCCGTCATTTGTAAACGTTGCCGGAGCTAATCCTCCATAGCAGCTGGTTCCACCTAATAGATTGTACATAGAATAGCGCAAAGTATCCATTCCAATATAAGCTCTAATATTCATTTCTATTGCACCACTTGCTGGCACAGTGAAATAATGCCACACAGTTTGATCTGCACGATCGGCTGGATTTGGATGCGCAGGTGGCTCACCAGCCAAGAATTCTTTACATGCTCTTTCGTTTGATCCTGCAACAGCAGTGAATGGAGGTGTTATTCCTGCTGGAGTAACAACGACCTGATACAACGGGTTAGGCATAGTTAAACAAAGAATGTCATTTCCTGGCGGGTTGTTAATCGGATCAGCAGCGCTAGGATCGTACAACCAAGTATCAATGTCTTGAGCACTAAGTCCTGTAAGGCTGTTAGATGGATCGACCATACCATAGTAATCATATCCTGGCTCAAGACACTGACGTGTAATTATCGCACTTTCAACCGCACCTCCGAATAGTCCATTCAATCCACCTTGTTGGGCAGCTAAGTTTTCCAGGTTTGCACAACTGTAGTCCCCAGGTGTTCCAGGACCAAATCGACGATCATAACCAAAGAATGCTGCATCTTCGGAATAAACTGCACTTTGATAATCTGTTTCAAAAACAATTCTTCCTTCGTTTGGTGCAACAAAGTTCATCCAAACAGTCTCATTGATAGTACCATTACCAGCAGCTGGATGATCATAATCATAAGCATGATAATCATCTGGATTCTGAGTAACGTGTGCCTGTCCAGTTTCTCCAAAGTTATTTCCACTATCATAAGCACATCCAAAAGATAAGTTCATACTAGCAGGTGATCCTGCTGCAGAGCTAATAACTGCTGTACCAAATGGAGTTGGGGGAGACGTACATGGCAAATCTTCTACATTTGGAGGACTTCCTCCACCTAAATCATTGACTCTAAATTCATAGTAGCCTCTTTCTCCTCCTGCATCAGCAGTAATTTGCACATAGTATGTTTCACCCGGGTGCAACTTCTGATAGGATATAGGATTAACTGGATTACAAGCATCAAGATCAATTTCAGCTTCCGGATCTAGACCTAGTAAATCAACACCGTCTGAGAACTCCTGGTGGGATAAATAATCGAACTTATCCTTGATAAGTGTTAATGTAATCGGCTGAATCCCTGTCCCACAAAGACCGCCATCAGCGGCATGATAAATTTCGAAGTAAGTACCGAACTCTGTCCCAGCTAAATCAGTTGTAATTTCAACCTCTCCACTTGGCGGTGCTACGAACTTAACCCACACAGATCCATTTGCAGTAACATCTCCAGTATGAGGCTCATTCGTCTCTAGGGTCGCAGATGGACACCATCCGAGCGTATATGTAACTCCAATATTTGCGAGAGTCGCATTACAAATATCATCTTGGAAATAATTTACCACTAAAGGAACACGTTCCACTTGAAGCGTAATGACATAGGTTTGAACACAACCCGGATCTGCACTTGCTGCGGAGTACGTTTGTGTATTCACCCCCGCCCCGATCGGGACCGCCATCGACTGTGTCTGATTTGGAGTTTCTCCATCAGAAATACCTAGAAGATCATAATTGAAAAATAGATCATCATTTTCATACCCTCTCCAATCAATTGTCATGCTTGTTGGAACATCACCTGGACAAACATAGCCATGAGAGAAGAATAATCCATCCGAAGGTGAAAAGCCAGAGCCTGGTGCCGTCATTGTATACGGCCCATTATTCCCATTATCATAGGCAAAGTTAAATCCCCCTAGAATACCCCCTAAAACTGGATTGTTATTAGAATTACCTAAGGTATTATCAGTAGCGATAAATTCCCAAGCAAAATCGCTATCTCCATTGAGGAACCCATCGCAATCTTCATTATTGGTTACCTGGACGGAAATTACACGAACGTTGATTGTCGCCTGGCCAAAGGACAGGTTTGACATAAGCATAAGTAGCAAGCTCAACGTCCAAACACAAGAGGTTTTGGACAGTGACATATATGTAATTATTTAGTTACTCTGTTACAGCAGAAGAGATACTGGATTCTCCATATACGTTTTAAACGTATTTAAGAAAGCTGCTCCAGTTGCACCATCTACCACTCTGTGATCACAAGACAATGTCACTTTCATGACATTTCCTGGCACCACTTTTCCTTCTTTTACGACAGGTACTTGTCTAATCCCTCCAACAGCCATTATACAGCTGTCCGGCGGGTTTACAATTGCCGTAAATTCTTCAATTCCAAACATCCCTAGGTTTGAAATCGTAAAAGTATTTCCTTCCCACTCGGCAGGCTGAAGTTTTTTGTCTTTCGCTTTCTGAGCTAGAACTCTTACCTCTGCACCGATTTCCTCCATTCCTTTTCCATCTGCAAAGCGAACGACAGGAACCAGTAATCCTTCATCTACAGCTACGGCAACACCGATGTGCACATGTTGGTTTCTTCTAATAACATCTCCCATCCAGGAGCTATTTACATTCGGATGCTCTCTTAATGCCAAAGATACAGCTTTGATTACCATATCATTAAATGATACTTTACCGGCATCCAATTCTTTAAGCGATTTACGCATGTCAATCGCACGATCCATATCCATTTCAATGGTTAAGTAGAAATGAGGCGCTGTAAATTTGCTTTCAGCTAATCGTTTCGCAATTGTCTTTCTCATTTGAGAAATTGGCTCTTCTGTAAACTGTTCAGTACCTACATGAGCTCGTTTTCCTCCGCCCATTGCTGGAACGTAAGGAACATAGTGTTCTATGTCACGCTTTACAATTCTTCCTGACTCCCCAGTTCCAATCACATTAGCTAGATCGATGCCTCTTTCGTTAGCCATACTCTTGGCTAATGGAGATGCAAATACTCGCCCATTACTATCAGCAACTATTGCAGGTGCTGGTTTAGTAACTACTGGTTCAGCTTCTTGAACTGTAACTGGCTCAGGTGAAGGTGCAGTGACTTCTTTTTTAGCCTCTTCTTTTGGTGCTTCCTGAGTTGAAGCAGACTTTGCCTCTTCAATTAACTTAGCAACATCCTCTCCTTTCTCGCCAATAATCGCGAGCAATGAATTAACTGGAGCTGCTTCTCCTTTACCGACTCCTACGTGCAATAGAACCCCATCATAAAACGATTCAAACTCCATTGTTGCCTTATCCGTTTCAATTTCGGCCAATAATTCACCATTCGAAACTTCATCACCCACTTTCTTGTTCCACTCAGCGACAACACCTTCGGTCATCGTGTCACTCAATTTGGGCATTAATATAACTTCAGCCATTTCCTTGCTAATTTCTTAATTCTGGTTATTCTACTATAAATGGGTAATCTGGTTCAGCGTAGACATCATCATAGATTTCTTTTGGCTCAGGGTATGGTGAGTTTTCCGCAAATTCAACTGACTCTGCGACCTCTTTCTTTACCCATTCGCCGATCTCTTCGATCTTTTTGGCAGTAAGCCATCTATTCTCTTCAATTACAGATTTGCAATGCTCAATTGGATCTTGTTCTATCCAGTCAGCAACTTCCTTCTTTGTTCTGTATTTCTGAGGATCTGACATCGAATGTCCCTTATATCGGTACGTTCTAATATCTAGCAACGTTGGGCCGTCTCCTCTTCTACCGCGATCTGCAGCTTCCTCAATCGCTTCATGAACAGCTTCTGGCGACATTCCGTTAACAACGCGTGAAGGCATTTCGTATGAAAGACCAATTTTCGATAAATCCGTAACATTTGTTGTTCGTTCTACAGATGTACCCATGGCATAGTTGTTATTTTCTATAATGAAAATTACTGGAATCTTCCAGTTCATTGCCATGTTGAATGTTTCATGCAAAGCACCTTGACGAACGGCTCCATCACCCATAGAAACACAGACTATGTTTTTGGTTCCCTTATACATCTCAGCAAATGCAACTCCTGCTCCCATCGGTATTTGAGCTCCAACAATTCCATGTCCACCAAGGAAACCAACTTCTTTATCAAAAAAGTGCATCGATCCACCTTTTCCTTTCGAAACCCCAGTTTTTCTGCCATATAACTCAGCCATCAATCTTCTAGGATCTGTTCCAAGTGCAATTGGGTGACCGTGTGAACGGTATGCCGTCATATGTTTGTCTCCTTCGATACAAGCACTTGCAGTACCAGCTACGATTGCCTCTTGACCGATATATAAATGACAAAATCCTCCAAATTTCTGTTGGATGTATAATTGTCCGGCTTTCTCCTCAAATTTACGAATGAGAAGCATGTCAGTATACCACTTGATATATGTCTCCTTAGAAAACTTAGGCTTTCCAGCCGATTTAGATTTCTTTGTTGCCTTTGCAGGTTGTTTTTGCGCCTTCACCGCCATTTTAATTCTTAATTAATAAAAGTGAACAAATATAATAAATAATGAAATCGGTTCTACGTTGAAAGATGCCTCAAAGTTGGATTTCTTGGCATCCTGATTTTAGATGAACGATAACTCAAATCGAAGAATCTTCATCTATCAATCTACTGACCTCAACAGCAAGTGCTTAACCTCATCAATATGAACAGAGACATACATAGCGCCAGCAGCATAAGGAGCAATTTCATATGGATTGAAATAGAATTTCACAAAACCATCACCGCATGAAAAATTGTTGTTCACACTAAACTGATTCTCGTCAAACCAAAAACCTGCATCTGAAAGACTCTCATCCAGCGTCAAGCTTTGCGATTTACGAAAGATCGGATCACAAATTCGGTTTAATTCATTAATATCTGAAAAGAAATCATCCAAACCAAGTACTTTACCTGTCTTTTTATCAACGATATTATCCACCATGAAACCATTCCCATGCGCACCTCCTGAATATGCCCATGTCGCAGTACCCACAATCACGAAATCCCTGAAAGAATCATCAATATCAACATCGATTTCAACTTCCCACACTCCATAATCATAACCATCATTAGAAACTGCATCGTTGTAAATGCCCCTAAACTTTTCAAGCTCAGTTCTAAAGAAATTATGAGATAATCTACTATCTGTCAGATGATCAAATGTAAATTCGGTATTATCTGCAGTGAATTTCTTGATGATCCAGTTAACTGTATCTTTATATGGAAGATCAATGTCGGAGTAGAAGTCGTAAGTTATCCCACACTTCGCTGAATCTCCCATGTCGTGAGAGTATAAATATAAAGAAGTTTCACTCTCAATTATCGAAGGTGGTAATTCATGAATGAGCTCTTCGTTGTCCAAATTCCGACCAGCCCCACAGGAAATCCCGAACATTCCAGCACAAATAAAAATCAGTCTAGAGAAATTCGATAAAAAGCTCATAAATTATTGTTAATTAGTTATCCCAAAAGCAAGTGGCAATAAATCTTCGGCCGAATTAAAGACAATAGCTACACCATTTTGACTAACCAAAATAATTCGATACTTCAGGTTTTGACGAACCTCTGTTTCGAGCATCACTTGTCTGCATGCGCCGCAAGGCGAGAGAATTTTCTCGATCGGGAGCAAATCACCTTTTGCAACTACACACAAAGTTTGCACTTTCTCATTAGGAAGATTAGCGCCAGCATAAAATAAAGCTACGCGCTCTGCGCATAACCCAGATGGATAGGCTATATTCTCTTGATTACTCCCGGTAATAATTTCGTCGTTGGTCATACGCAACGACGCTCCAACATGAAACTTGCTATACGGAGCATAAGCAGATTTACACACTTCGTATGCCCTATCTACCAGTTCATGATCTTCAATGGGAAGCTCCTTCCAATTATCGAATCGCTGGTAACTTACTTTGTACTCGTGTTTCATAAATCTATTTGTTCACACCAATCACAAACGCAACATGCTTACCTTTCGCAGCTGGAGCATCAAAATTGATAATGTTACTACCCGAAAGCGACATGTCGCTATTTCTAAAAAACAAGATATACGCTATGACTGCAACCACAATTAATCCGATAAGTAATTTAGACTTCTTCATTAAAGCAGGTCGAAACGTCGAAACGAGGCCACCTAAGGCTCCTCCTAAACCACCCGAATCCCCATAGCTACTTGATTTAACAGACCTTCTACTTTTACGAGTTTTTTTATTCCCTTGAGGATCATCCTCAACCATTCTTATTGGCATTCTATCGTCTTAAGTTGATTATTGTGTATTCTAGACTCCATCAAAGAAATGAATTTTCGTTTGAATTAACAATAACTTGCTTGCAAGAGTGAAACTGAGTATTTTTGCATTCGCATGAATCAGTACAAAAAAGTCTCTCTTTATACGCTCGGTTGTAAACTGAATTTCTCAGAAACTTCAACTATCGCTCGATCTTTTGAAGAAGGCGGTTACGCTCGCGTGGACTTCGATAACACCCCAGATGTTTATATTATCAACACTTGTTCTGTTACCGAAAATGCTGATAAAAAGTGTAAACAATTAGTCAAGAAAGCTAGAAAGGTAAATCCAGAAGCCTTCGTCGCAATCATTGGTTGTTATGCGCAATTAAAGCCCGATGAAATTGCAGAAATAAATGGAGTCGATATCGTTCTAGGAGCTAATGAAAAGTTCAACTTATTGGAACATGTTGAGAATATCGATCGCGCAAAAGACACAGTTGTCTATAATTCTAGCATAAAAGAAACTAAAGATTTTGTCCCTGGATATTCTCTTGGTGACAGGACTCGCTCCTTCTTGAAAGTACAAGATGGATGCGACTATTTCTGTACATTTTGTACTATTCCACTTGCCAGAGGAAAAAGTCGAAATGCAAGTGTAGACTCTACTGTTCAGGAAGCTAAAAAAATTTCTAAAACAGATGTCAAAGAAGTTGTTTTGACAGGAGTAAATATTGGCGATTTTGGTCAAGGTGGAGATGAAAACTTCTTTCAATTAGTCAAAGCACTGGATACTGTAGAAGGCATCGATCGGTTCAGAATATCATCGATAGAACCTAATTTACTCTCAAATGAAATCATAGATTTCACGCTTAACAATTCTGATAGATTTGTTCCTCATTTTCATATTCCGTTGCAATCAGGAAATGATCGTCTCCTCAAAGCCATGAGGCGGAAATATGACACGGCCTTATACGCCGATAGAATTGCGTCCATTAAATCATCAAAACCGAGTACATGCATCGGAGTTGATGTTATTGTTGGATTCCCAGGTGAAACAGACGAAGATTTCATGGAAACTGTTGACTTCTTAAAGGATCTCGATATATCATATCTCCATGTATTCACTTACTCCGAGAGAGCTAATACAACAGCAATAAAGCTTGGAGATGCCGTACCTATCAATATTCGAAAAGATCGAAGCAAGCAACTCCACATTCTTTCTGACAAGAAAAAGAGAGCATTTTACGAATCCAATATTGGGCAAACAGGAACTGTTCTATTCGAATCAGATGATAACAATGGTTGGATGAATGGATTTACAGAAAACTATGTAAAAGTAAAAGTGCCATTCGATAAAAATCTCTGTAACACTTTTCAATATGTTCATTTGAATAGTATTGATAGAGATGGGCTAATGCTTTGCGACATCATTGTGACTGCTACATCTTAGTAGCGACAGTCATTTCTCTTTTACCAGGAGGACCAGGACGAGATTCTACTTTCATAC
>Ga0228674_1001708_pt1 | contig 12847 bp, 12 predicted proteins | sample 1D_rmetaG_FD_189054 | JGI IMG/M metagenome (GOLD analysis project Ga0228674, IMG submission 189054) | Seawater microbial communities from Monterey Bay, California, United States - 1D_r | ecosystem: Environmental > Aquatic > Marine > Coastal | place: USA: California | collected 2016-09-26
CCTGATGACTTACTATTATACACTGACAAGATTTCAATGTATCATTCATTAGAAGTTCGAGTTCCATTTTTAGATGTGGAGTTGGTAGAGGCTATTGAAACTATTCCATCTAGATTTAAAGTGGGACCGAAGAAGAATAAGTATCTACACAAGAAATTGGCGGAGAAATATCTTCCAGATGAAATTATTTATAGAAAGAAAAAACATTTTGCTACGCCAAGAAAAGAATGGTTTAAGCAGGATTTAGGAAGAACGTTAGAAGATTTAATGATAAACGATAAAGGAGTGTTTGGTGATCTATTCAGCAAAGATTCAGTGTCTAATTTGTTTAATATTCATAGATCAGAAAAGGTGAACTATGAAAAACAGATTTATCAGCTAGTTTGCATTTATTTTTGGCTTAATAAATTTGCTGATGGATCAAATTAAACCTGAAATATTATACGTTGTAGGCGCTGGTAGAAGTGGAACTACCTTGGTAGATATTTTGCTAGGAAATGTTTCAAACTTTGAGAGCTGTGGAGAATTAAATAGATACGGTAAAAGAGAAGGGAATCCACCAGGACTAGAATCAGGTGAAGTATTCGAATATTGGTCAGAAATCAGAAAGGAAATGGTGTCTGAATTTGGAGAAGATTTTCATAAAGAGATGAAGGAGCTTTCAGATGAATTTGAATATCATAAAGGCTACGTGAAGACCATTATTACAAAGCCAAATTCAAAATTTGACAGATATCAAGAACTAAACAAGAGGTTATTGGAAATTGTAGGATCAAAGAATCCTGGAAAAACCTTAATTGATTCCAGTAAATATCCAGGTAGATTAAATCATTTGGTAGGAATGGGCTTTAATGTAAAAGCGGTTTATATTAAAAGGAATCCCGTGGATGTTGTAGAGTCTTTTCAGAAAAAAGGATTGGAGCAACCAACGAAACATTGGTTGTTAGCAGCAATTTATTGTGCTTCAGTGGGGTTTTTAGTTAATATAACAAAAAGGAGGTTAGCTGATAAGATTGTCTGGAAGAAGTTAGACTATAACCAATTAACTCAGGATCCAAGTAAAGCTTTTCAGTCTTTATCACCAATTGTTTCAAATGAAGAGATAGAAAAACTAGTAGTTACGCAGCAAACAAATAAAGACTACAAGGTTGGTAGATTGTTTGATGGTAATAGAATTCGACTTAATACTGCTTTAAAGCTTAAACTATCTGAAAGTAGGTCGAAGAAAAGTTTGAAATCGGGAATTATCAAGTTACTAAATGCTCCTTTTTAGTAGAAATGGAATTTACAAGGATTTGAAAATCACCTTGTAAAACATAATAATAAGTCTAAAAGAGTCTTGTCTCAAGTGGCATAAGGGGAAACGAATCAGTGTATTTGAAGTGCAATAGATTGAACTTCATTTTTTTACGGGTAATATTGATCTCTTTCTGAAGCTGTGGTGCATATTAGAAGTAAATTCAAAAAAGCTGGAGTAATTCCTATGTATTAGTTCCCTAGGTCAATCAGATTCATTACTTTAGCGCCGAAATTAGGCGTTTTATGAAGGTTAGTATATTCGGTTTAGGTTATGTTGGTGCAGTGTCATGTGCTTGCTTTTCCAAAGATGGACATGAAGTTGTAGGAGTTGATGTAAATCAACATAAAGTTGATTTAATTAATGGTGGAAAGAGCCCTATAATTGAAGCAAATCTAGAAGAGTACATCTCTGAGGGAGTTGAGAATGGATTATTACGTGCAACAACTGATTTAAATGACGCCATTAATAACACTGATATTTCAATTATTTGTGTTGGTACACCAAGTCAGTTGAATGGAAACATTGACCTAACATACGTTTATAAGGTAAGCATTTCAATTGCCGAGGCATTAAAAAATAAGAACGCTCATCATGTCGTAGCTATTCGTTCAACGGTCTCACCAGGAACAATAAGTGAGTGTGCAAAATTGATTGAAGAGCATTCAGGTAAAAAGCATGGAGTTGATTTTGGTGTAGCTTCTAATCCAGAATTTTTAAGAGAGGGAACAGCGATAAAAGATTTTATTGAACCACCTTATACTATAATTGGATCAGATTGTAAGATTTCAGAAGAGAAATTAACGGAGTTATATAAGAATATTCAAGCACCTGTGTATACTTTAAGACCTGCAGAGTCTGAAATGATTAAATACACTAATAATAATTTTCATGCATTGAAAATTACCTTTGCCAATGAAATTGGAAATATCTGTAAGGAATTAGGTGTAGATAGTCATGTAGTGATGGATCTAGTTGCTGCAGATAAAAAATTAAATTTATCATCATACTATATGAAGCCAGGGTTTGCCTTTGGTGGTTCATGTTTACCTAAAGATGTAAGAGGGATGAATTATAGAGCTAAGTCTCTGGATTTAAAGAGTCCACTTTTAGATAGTTTAATGGAGAGTAATGAGTACCAAGTTCAAAGAGGTTTGAATATGGTATATGAAACAGGTAAAAAGAAGATTGGATTTATTGGTTTTGCTTTTAAAGCGGGAACTGATGATTTAAGAGAGAGTCCAATTGTCACTATGATTGAGACTTTAATAGGTAAAGGATATGATTTAAGTTTATTTGATCCAAACGTATTATTGTCTAAGTTAATGGGGAAAAATAAGGACTTTGTAACTGGTCATATTCCTCATATATCCTCGTTATTACAGGATAATATTGAAGAAGTAATTAAGCATTCAGATGTTTTGGTAATTGGTAATAAATCAATTCCAGCAGATGAAATATTTAGTAAGGTAAATAAGGATCAAACAGTAATTGATTTAGTAAGATTAGAGAAGGGTAGATTAAGCGAAGAAAATTATGTCGGAATTTGCTGGTAAACACGTTTTAATAATTATAGAAAATCTACCAGCACCATTTGATAGAAGGGTTTGGCAAGAGGCTAATACATTAAAAGAAGAAGGAGCGGAAGTAAGCATTATCTGTCCTAAAATGAAGGGTTTTACAAAATCTTTCGAAAGGATCAATGATATTGATATTTATAGGCATTCTTTGCCTTTAGAAGCAAGAGGAGCATTGGGATATCTAATGGAGTATTCTGCTGCATTATTTTTTCAGGCTTTATTGTCTTGGAAGATCTTTTTCAAAAAGAAATTTCATGTTATCCACGGATGTAATCCACCAGATATGATTTTTATAACAGCTTTGCCGTTTAAGATATTCGGTGTAAAGTATGTTTTTGATCATCATGATATTAATCCTGAGCTCTACGAGGCAAAATTTGATAAAAAAGGAGTATTCTATAATTTGATGGTTTGGTTTGAACGTCAGACATTTAGATTCTCAAAGTATTCGATAGCAACTAATGACTCGTATAAAAAAATTGCTATAGAAAGAGGTGGGATGGATCCTGAAAATGTTCAGGTCGTGCGAAGTGGACCAAGTTTAGAAAGACTGAAGATTGTACCTCCGGTTGCTTCCCATAAAAGAGGTAAAGATGTTTTGGTAGGATATGTAGGAGTAATAGGTGAGCAAGAAGGATTAGATTTATTATTGGAGGCTGCTAAAATCTTAAAAGACCGCGGTGAAAGTATTCAGTATGCTATTGTAGGTGGTGGAACTGATTTAGAAAAGATTAAGCAGTTAACTGCAGATATGGATCTTAGTGATATTGTCCATTTTTACGGGAGAGTGTCTGATGAAGAGTTAGTTGAAGTTTTAAATAGTTGTGACTTATGCGTTAATCCAGATAAGCCTACTAAAATGAATGATTTGTCTACCATGAATAAGATTATGGAGTACATGTCATTAAAGAAACCAATAGTTCAATTTGACCTTAAAGAAGGAAGAGCTTCTGCATTGGAAGCGTCTTTGTATGCTGATAAAGATTCAATTGAAGACTTCGCCAATAAAATTGCTCAGCTCGCTCATGATGAAGAGCTAAGAAATAAAATGGGGAGCTTTGGATACGATAGGATTAAGAATGAGCTATCGTGGGATCACGAAAGACAAAATTTGATTAGTATTTATCGCAAGATCTTTTCGTAATTTTAAATCATGGGAGGAAGATATTCCAAGTTTATCAAATTAACACATTACACAGGAGATGTGGTGTTGTTGCTTATCTCGTTTTTAGCAGGTTATTACGGTAAATGGGAGTCTTTTATTGGGGTTGAAGAAAGAGAACATCTTATTGTTCTTTTGTTCATGATTGTTTCTTGGACTTTTGCAATTCGAAATACCAGAGTATTTGATATAAATAGAGTAACTCAGATCGACCAAGTTATCAGAACTACATTTAGAGCAATCGTTCTAAATACCTTTTTAATATTCACTTTAATTGTTGTTTTGAAAGCATATGAGCTTTCTAGAATGCTATTATTAATAGCTTATAGTTTTTTCTATGTGCTAATTATAGTCTGGCGATTGGTATTTCATAAATTACTAAAGTGGTATAGAAGGAAAGGGTTTAATTATCGTCGAGTAGCTATAGTTGGAGCGGGTCCTCTTGGAAAGGAAATGCGTAACTTCTTTAACTCAGATCTTTCATATGGTTTTAGGTTTGTTGGATTCTTTGATGATAATCCTTCTTCGTGTAATGCTGAGAATTATTTGGGGACATTAGATGAAATAGAATCTTTCCTGAAAAATAATGAAGTGGATGAGTTGTATTGCGCTTTGCCTGATTATGCCTTTAAAAAAGTTCAACGTCTAACACAATTGTGTGATGAGAATGTCATTCGATTTAAAGTTATTCCTGATTTTAGGAAGTTCTCAAGAAGAAGAGTTACCTTAAATTTTTACGGAAACATTCCTGTTGTTCACCAACGAATCGAGCCTCTTCAAAGTTTACAGAATAGAATAAAGAAACGTGCTTTTGATATCGTCTTTTCGTCTTTAGTTATCTTGTTTATTTTCCCATGGCTTTATCCAATTGTAGCCTTATTAATTAAAAAGTCATCAAAAGGTCCTGTATTGTTTGTTCAAGATCGAACCGGAGTTGATAATAAATCTTTCCGATGCTTGAAATTCAGAACAATGAAAGTAAATGTTGATTCGGATAAAAAACAAGCTTCTAAGGGAGATCCTAGAATTACAAAAATTGGAGCGTTTTTAAGAAAGTCGAATCTCGATGAATTTCCTCAGTTTATTAATGTTTTGATGGGCGACATGTCGATTGTGGGACCAAGACCTCATATGTTAAAGCATACTGAAGAGTATTCAAAATTAGTTGATAGATTCATGGTAAGACATCTATGTAAACCAGGGATTACAGGATGGGCTCAAGTTAATGGGTATAGAGGAGAGACAAAGAAGACAGAGCAGATGGAAAAGAGGGTGCTTTACGATATTTGGTATCTAGAGAGATGGTCATTTTTTTTAGATCTTAGAATCATATTTCTAACCGTTAAAAATATGGTGAAAGGTGAGGAAAATGCATTTTAAGTTAATCTCGCTTATTTTGCTTTTAGCTGTTTTTAGATCTAACTCACAGGTGTTAGTTAAAAACGCCCACTTACAGTTTAATTCCAATTCATATCAGGATTTTGCAGAGGAAGATGCTTCTGATTTTCATTTTAAAGTTAAGAATAGGTGGTTGGACGTTTTCTGTAATAAGCATTGGTTTTCATACAATGACACAGCTGTAGCCATTACTATTGATCCTGTACTAGGCTTATCTTATGGGAATGATAACTGGAGAAATACAAGAGGAGCCCATGTGAAAGGAAAGATAGCAAAGCTTAGCTTTTATGCTCATTTTACAGAAAATCAAACGTTATCTTTCGCTTACATAAACGATTACATTTCTAGAACAGGTGTTTATCCTGGATCGGGTCGAGTGAGGCCTTACAACGATGGTTGGGATTATGCAGCTTCAAATTCAAGAATTAATTTTGATTTGAATAAGTGGTTTAGTTTTTCTGGAGGATATGATACTCATTTTGTTGGTAATGGATTTAGGTCATTGGTTTTGGATCAGAGTAATTTTCCGTATCCATTTTTCATGATTAAGACTTCTTTAGGTAAGGTTGTCTATAGAAATTTATATGTAAAGCACTTAAATATTTATGATAGGGTTAGTCCTACAGATGGGTTTAGATCAAAGTTTGGAGCGTATCAAATATTAGATTGGCAACTCTCTAAAAAAATCGGGTTTAGTCTAATTCAAGGTATTGTTCAAGGAAATGATACGCTAAGTACTAGAAAGATATTAGATGTAAATTACTGGAATCCTATCATTTTTTTACGTCCAGTAGAGTTTTCAGGTGGAAGTCCTGACAATGCAATAATTGCATTAAATGCTAATTACTTGATGAACGAAAGCTTGCAGTTTTATATTCAGGGTTTAGTTGATGACATAAAAATGTCTGAACTAGTCAAAAGATCAGGCTTCTTTCAGAACAAATTGGCTTTTCAGATAGGAGCAAAGTTTAAATGGGAAAAGAACTATTGGAGAATAAAGTCAGGGATAGAATACAATCAAGTTCGGCCATATGTATATGCTCATAAGTACACTATTCAAAATTATTCTCATCACGGTGAATCGTTAGGACATCAATTAGGGGCCAATTTTCATGAAGGAATGATGTGGGCGGAGATATCATTTAAAAGGTGGAAAGTAGACTGGTTATTAGACTATTATCAGCAGGGTATAGACGTAAATGGGCAATCTTTTGGATCAAATATATTTATCAGTGATTTTCAAAGTGTTTACGGAGAATTCTCAAGTGGAAATTCACTACTTCAGGGTGAGACGAATAAGGTGTTTTCGAATAGGATAAATATATCTTACCTAATAAATAAGAAAAATAACACTAGAATAGGTCTGTCAAGTGTTCTTCGGAATGCTGAAAGTACTAGCACTACAAGGCAGGCTAATTATTTTAATGTGTTTTACAAAATTAATTTAGCAAGAGAAAATGAAGTTTTTTAGAATATTACTGCTTTGCTTATTACCTCAGTTTTTATTAGCCCAAGAGCACGATAATCCTGTGAAAAGGAGACATGTGGAGTTAGAATTAGATTCCATTAAAACGGGAGAGAAGTGGTGGAAGAATTCACTTTTAACTGGTCCGGCGCTGAATGTAGATTCTGGAGTTTATCATTTTGTTGCTACTCCCATATGGGACCTTACGGGAGGTATGGCTGCTGGAGAAAGAACAATGGTGAATACAAGAGGCGCAATGATTCAAGGTGACTTTTTTGATAAAGTAACTTTTGCTTCTGCGATTTTTGAGAACCAAGTTATTGTGCCTGATTTTGTAAGAAATTATGTGAATCCAAGATATGTTTATCCAGGAGGTGCTAGGATAAAGGATTATAAAAGTGGTCTAGGTTATGATTTCTTTTATGCGACTTCATTCGTTAACTATAAGCCTTCTAAGCATTTTAACGTGGAAATTGGAAACGGGAAGCACTTTATTGGAGAAGGTTATCGATCTCTGCTATTATCGGATAATGCCTTCAATTATCCATACCTAAAAATGCAAAGTAAATTCTGGAGAATTAATTACACTAACTTATATGCTGAGTTAATGGATATTTATGATTCAGGTAATGTAGATCAGTTATTTACTAAAAAGTATTTTGCTACTCATTTGTTGGATTACAAAGTGTCTGATTGGTTGAATATTGGAATATTTGAAACAGTTGTTTGGGGGAGAGACAGCGTTTCGTCTAGAAGTGTAGAGCTTCAATACCTGAATCCGATTATATTCTTTAGACCTGTAGAGTTTTCATTAGGATCTCCAGATAATGTAATGATGGGATTGAATATCAATTCTCATTTTGAAAATGGATTAAGTATATACGGTCAAGTTGCTTTGGATGAATTCTTGTTAAGTGAGATAAAGGCTAGAAATGGTTGGTGGGCTAACAAGTACGGAGGTCAGCTAGGTTTTAAATGGAAGGATTTCCTGAAAGTGAAAAATCTAAATATTCTAGGAGAGCTTAACGTTGTTCGACCATTCACTTATACTCACTTCAATCGAATCAATAATTACGGACATTTTAATCAAAGTTTAGCACATCCCCTTGGAGCTAACTTTTCGGAACTAGTTGGTCAAGTCAACTACAAGTACAAGAAGTTTTATGCAGATGCTAAGCTGTCTTATGCTTCATACGGAGCGGATAGCACTAATTCGACCTTTACATACGGAGGAGACTTATTTCGTTCATATAACGACAGAGTAATGATTTATGGAAATACAATCGGACAAGGATTAAATACCAAGTATTTGTTCGGTGAGTTAAAGCTAGGTTATGAGTTTAATCCGGTTACCAAAATGAGGGCAGAAGTTTCTTTCTACAGAAGAACAACTTTGATAAGTGAGCAGACGGAATCAATCAATTGGTTATCAATTAGTTTTAAGACCTTAATTGGAAACAGGTATTTAGACTTCTTGTAAATTAATTATTCCCTGCGTTTTAAGTGTTTCAAGTGTCTTTTTTAGCTAATTTTGCATAAAATTAACCTAGCTTGAATAAGTTTAAGACATATATAGAGTTTTCAAAATTTCGACTTGCATTAACCGTAGTTATATCTGCTGTTATTACTTACTGTTTTGCAGTTGATTACATCGAAACAGAGTTTTCTTGGCTAAACGTTTTATGGGTTTCTTTAGGAGGTTTTTTAGTTACTGCAGCCTCGAATGGTTTAAATCAAGTTATTGAAGTTGAGTTGGATAAATTAATGGATCGTACAAAGAATCGACCATTGCCAACGGAGAGAATGTCAGTTAACGAAGCCTTAATTGTTTCTGGAGTAGCTGGTTTGTCAGGAGTATGGATTCTTTGGGAGTTCATGAATCCTTTAGCAGGAGTTTTAGGGATCATAGCATTGTTTTCATACGCCTTAGTTTATACACCATTAAAGAGAGTAACACCATTTGCTGTTTTTGTTGGAGCATTTCCAGGAGCTTTACCTCCGATAATTGGATGGGTAGCTGCAACAGGAGAAATGGAATCTCCAGTAATGTGGATGTTATTTGCTATTCAATTTGTTTGGCAGTTCCCTCATTTCTGGGCAATTGCTTGGAGAGGACAAGATGATTATGCAAAAGCAGGTTTTAGAATGTTACCATCAGCGGGTGGAAGAGATCTTTCTTCAGCTTTTCAAATTCTGATCTATTCTTTGTTTTTGATACCAGTAAGTTTACTTCCTCAGTTTTTTAGTTTGGCTTCACCTGATGCCAACATCATTGCTGGTTGGTCAACTCCAATTGTATTTATTTCTGGAATATGGATGTTTTGGAAGTCTTTAAAATTATACAAGTCTTTAGATGTTAAGGATGCAACAAAACTGTTGTATGCCTCATTGTTATACCTACCATTAGTGCAATTAGCTCTTTTAGTGGATAAATTAGTTTCATAATGAATTACGCAGATAACGAAGAAGAGAATTACGCGATTAAAGTAAAAGTTAGAAAGCAATTACTTTGGTTCGGAATAGCCAGCTTAGTGATGATGTTCGCTGGTCTAACGAGTGCTTATGTTGTAACAAGGTCCGATGTGCTTTGGGTTTCTATTAACCCTCCACAGCCTTTCTTTACAAGTACTTTCTTAATCGTTGCTTCATCGGTAAGTATGGTTTTAGCTGTGTTTTTAGCTAAGAGAGGAAATAAGATATTCAACTTGTTTCAGCTGATTACCTTAGGATTAGGAATCATGTTTTGTGTTCAACAATACAAAGGTTGGATGAATCTACACGAACTAGGAATGCATTTTTCGTTTAACAAGGTGAGTGAAGTTAAAGGAGAGTATGGTAAAGATTACGTGTTGGTTTACAAAGGGATTGAGTTAGCAAAAGAAGGAGAGGACTTTTACGCTGTTAATGATATGGAAAGAAGAAATCCTTTAACATCTCAAATCATGTTAGAGTCTAAAGATGCTTCTTCAAGTTTCTTCATCATGTTAGCAGGACTTCACGTTGCTCACGTGTTAGTTGGTTTATTAGTGCTAATCATTTCATTAGTAAAAGGTTTACTCGGAAAGTATCCCAAAAATCGTACTATCGGATTGGAAACATCTGCCTATTTCTGGCATTTCGTAGATTTTTTATGGATCTATTTGTTCGGGTTTCTACTATATATTCGTTAATATTGTACACTGTTAAAAAGTATTAAAATTTAGTTATGGCAGGAGAAACAAGCAAAGTAATTGATACTAAGGTACTTTGGGGTGGTAATAGATCGCCTTTTAGTATGAGCTACGGAAAGATGATGATGTGGCTTTTCTTAGTTTCTGATGCATTAACATTTGGTGGGTTACTAACTGGGTTAGGATTCTTCAAGTGGAAGTATGCTGATATGTGGCCAAATTCTGAAGAAGTGTTTACTCACTTCCCAGGAACTCACGCAAGTTTACCTTTGTTGTATGTTGCAACAATGACATTCATTCTTATTGTTTCGTCGGTAACAATGGTTTTCGCTGTTGAAGCTGGACACAGAAATGATAAAAAGAATGTAATTAAGTGGTTAGCTTGGACTGTAGTTGGAGGAGTTGTATTCCTTGGTTCTCAGGCTTGGGAGTGGTCAACGTTTATCGCTGGTCCTGATGGATTGTTTGGTACAGCTGATGACACTAACTTATTAACTAACTTTTTTACGAAAGTAGACGGAATATGGACTCAAGGTCCATCAGCATACGGGATGTTCTTTTTCTGTGTTACTGGATTCCACGGATTCCACGTATTATCAGGGGTAATCATCAATGTGATCATTTTGATCAACGCTGTTAATGGAACTTATGAGAAGAGAGGTCATTATGAAATGGTTGAGAAGACTGGATTATACTGGCACTTTATCGATTTAGTATGGGTATTCGTTTTTACCTTCTTTTACCTTATCTAATTCATTAAAACACTAAGAAATGGAAAGAGACGATTTAATTGTAAACGATCAATATTCTTTGGATTTAGCGCACTCGGAAGAGGCTGGAAAAGTGATCCGTAAGAAAGTCTTAAAGGTTACTGTTTTATTAACACTTATTACAGCTGTAGAGATTGTAATGGGAGTTGTTTGGGGAAAGTCATTAGCTCAAACTGCACCTGCTAAGTGGGAAGTAATTAAGTGGATCTATATAGTTTTAACTATAATCAAAGCAGGATACATTGTAATGGTATTTATGCACTTAGGAGAGGAAAGAAAGAACATGAAGCAAATGATCTTGGTTCCTTACATAGCATTCATGATTTACTTAATCTGGATTATATTAACAGAAGCGTGGTCAGTGACTGCGGCATCAGCATTATAAGCTTTGAATAAAAGAAATAAAATAATCCTATTTTTTGGATTCTTTGTATTGCCATTCCTTGCAGGAGTGGCATTGCTGTTTAGGGGCTACAATAGTCTGAGGAATCTAAAAGTTATGTATCCGATTGAAGTGGTAACAGATTCAACTTCTTTGGAGTCAGATACTATTTACCATCAATTGGGTGAATTTACTTTCTGGAATATGGAAGGTATGTGTGAGAACGTAAAGTTTGAAGGAAAACATTTCTTGATTTCAAAGTTCACCATGGGAGATCTTCCTTATGCTAGAAAACAATTGACCTACCTAACATCATTAATGGAAAGACATTCTGGAATTAATGTGGTTGTTCTGTTTCAAGGTCAAAACTTTAGAGACTTTCTAATTGAGGATGACTTGAAACTTTTAGATAGGTTTGATAGACTGTCTTATTATTCTTTTGGGAAATTAGATAAGGACTATGTGAATCAATCGTTATACCCTGAAGGATATAACAATGAAGAATATACTTTAGTAGATTCCAAGAGTCACATTAGAGCTCAATTTAATATTGAGGATGCACGTGATATCAAAAAGCGTGTGAACATTCTAAAGTTATTGGATAGAGAGTTTTATCAATACAAAAAGACAGAAGTAGAACAGTTTAGAGAATAAGAAGATGAGACCTCTTGTAATTATCTTAATGCTAACTATACTGGCTTGTCAAACTAAAGTAGAGACAAGAAAGCTTCCAATAATCGGTCCGATTGATTTTGACGAGACCTCAGATACCATCTATCACCAAATCAAGCCATTCGAATTATACAGTCAATCAGGTGATACAATCACCCTTGATTCCTTAAAAGGAAAAGTACATGTAGCTGAATTCTTCTTTTCGTCATGTCCTGTTATTTGTCCGATCATGAAGTCTAGAATGAAGATGGTTTACGATAAGTTTTATACCCATAAAGATTTTAGAATTACCTCTTATACTGTAGATCCAGAGAGAGATACCATTGCTGCTTTAAATGCGTACGGAGAAGAGTTAGGGATTGATCCAAGTATTTGGTATTTAATGACTGGCGATGCATACGATATTCAAAAGGTGAGTTATCATTCTTACATCCAAGCAAACGTTAAAGACAGTTTGTCTTTAAACCATAGCCAGCAATTTGTGTTAATAGGTAAAGACCTGCATATACGCGGACTTTATGATGGTACAGATTCTTTGTCTGTAACCATGTTAATGGAAGATGTTGAATTACTTTTAAACGAATAATGATGAGTGATATTAAAGAAAACAAACTTTTAAAAAGAGGAATAATCATTTTCACTGTATTGGTATACGGTTTGGTAATCGTCCTGCATGAAATCGATTTTAATATTGAAACACCTGAGTTTGCTAAGTCACAACCGTTATTACATGCCATCTTAAATGGTGCTACTTTTTTAGCGTTGATATTTGCTTTAGTGGCTGTCAAAAAAGGAAATGTGGGTCTGCATAAAAAATTGACTTCAACAGGTATGCTATTGTCTTTGGTCTTCCTTTTAAGTTATGTGTTATACCATACACTTGCGGATAGTACTGCTTACGAAGGAGATATGACAGGACTGTATTATTTCATATTAGTAACACATATCATC
>Ga0228674_1001709_pt1 | contig 12844 bp, 17 predicted proteins | sample 1D_rmetaG_FD_189054 | JGI IMG/M metagenome (GOLD analysis project Ga0228674, IMG submission 189054) | Seawater microbial communities from Monterey Bay, California, United States - 1D_r | ecosystem: Environmental > Aquatic > Marine > Coastal | place: USA: California | collected 2016-09-26
GAATTATAATATTACTACCTGATAATCGGGATCCCTCATTCCATATACGGAACCTTTTTTGACTATTCCACTTGCAATGAGTTAATCACTCCACAAACTTTGATTTCAACTTCGCCAATACCCAGCCAGCCGTATAGAACCCAAGGCCGGTGACAATAGTTGTGGCGTAAAAACTCACTCGCTCGCTAAATGACATGTTGTTTAGAAAGGGATACGGCAAACCATTGATCACAGATCCCTCTGGTGTATCGTTGAGCGGTCCTGTCACGACTTCCGACCACAAAATATAAAGCAAACATATAGCTAAGATAGTCATGACACCCTTCTTCACTTGGGTGAAAGAATTGTTCAAAAGAAGTGCGTCCAGAATTATCAAAGCAGGGCCCAGTATATGCAGGTAGTATTCCTGAAACCAAACTATTGAGCCTGAATAATTTACCAAACTGGGATCAATGAAGTACAACTTCCAATACAGGAAAACGACCATAGCGTTCAACACAGCAGTCGCTGATACAAATGGCAGGTAACTCTCAGGAAGACCTTTGCTCTTACTTTTGTACAAGAGCCATGTTGCTACCATAGCGGTCGTCAAACCCCAAATGGTCAGATAACGAAACTGAATGCCAAAGTTATTATAGTTGGCTTCCGTAAACTGATATAAGAAATACCCTATGGAAAGCATCAAACAGACAAGTCTGTATCGCAGAATTTGACTATGACTGAATGTAAGCATCACTCGCCCATGAGGTAGCATGAGCACAAAGCCTTACCGAACCCAGAAGATAAGATCTATCAGAAATGTAATATTGCAGCTGTATTTGATCCCAAGACGCAGTGGTGACGTCGAGGTCCCTAGAGGTGCTGAGGCACCACTTAACTTCAAGATCAGTTATTGAATGCTTCGGCCCAACACATATCTGCTAATAAGGCTAACGAAACAAAGGTTCTGTTATGATTAAGACTGCAATGCTTATGGCTGCCATGACTGCCCTATTCGGCTTCGCAGGTACAATGCTGGGCGGCTTTGAAGGTCTCCTCATAGCTATCATGTTGGCCATAGCGGTTAATCTTTTCGCTTGGTACAATTCAGATAAGATGGTTCTTCGAATGTATGGGGCTAAAGAGGTTCCTCGAGGTCATCCCCTTTTTGAAATGGTAGCTAATCTATCACTAAATGCACAGCTGCCAGTGCCTAAGGTTTACGAAATACAAAGCGATCAACCCAATGCGTTTGCAACTGGCCGTAATCCTGAAAATGCTGCAGTTGCTGCTACTACAGGGCTTTTACTAAGGTTAAATCAGAACGAGATAGCAGCAGTAATGGCCCATGAACTGGCCCACATTAAGAACAGAGATACAACGATCATGGTAGTCGCAGCTACTTTTGCCGGAGCCATTTCTATGTTGGCTAATTTTGCGATGTTTTTTGGTGGGCGCAGAAACAATAATATGGGCTTCATTGGTTTAATAGCGATGATGATCCTAGCACCTCTGGCTGCATCACTAATACAGATGGCAATTAGTCGTAGTCGAGAATACATCGCCGACAGAGTTGGTGCTGAAATTTGCGGTAACCCCTTATGGTTAGCCTCTGCTCTAAAATCCATTCAAGGCTTTGCTTCTAAAATCGACAATCATGGGGCAGAAAGAAATCCTTCTACAGCCCACATGTTTATCATTAACCCTCTCCATGCTCATGCACACGACAAGCTATTCTCAACTCACCCAAGTACAGCAAACCGAATTACTGCTTTAGAAGCTATGGTTGGCAAGGTTAAACCGATCCAATCCAACCACCGATCCTCTATCCCAAAGACAGGCCGTAGAACACGCACAGAGAACCCTTGGGCTGATAGTTAGGCTACAGTTTTGGTGTCGACTGTGTCAGAAACCTAAAGTTCTATTCTAGCTGATCAGGCATACACCGCCCAAGAGTAATGTGTTTCGTGTTTGTCCAGAGGAAGAATTAGATAGCATGAATTCAGCACGATACCCCATCTGGGTTAGTTAGATCACTTATTTGGTACACAAAGGAATGAAAACTTGGTACACATCTTAAAATGACCGATAGTTTAAATAATTGTAATATATGCATTTTATGAAATTAATGGTGCCCCCACACGGGGTTGGTTCCTCAGCAAGGCCCCAAGCAGCCCCCCGTCTCTAACGATATCAAAAGCTTAGCCACCAATGACCTGGGTTGTCTAGGGCACATTTGGTGGCCTCTGTGGTGGCCTCGAGTGGGTCCCATGGTAGACAAACCTGACCCCCGGTACCTTTGGTATCTAATGGCTTTCAAAAGTGGGGCTAAAGAGCCGCCGTTGTTGTTGCTGTTGTCTGGTCAGATGTAAAACAGGGAGCATCTAAAGAGGCCACAAAAGCACCCACTAGAGGGGTCCTGAGAGCCCCTGAGAGGCCCCCTGAGTGGGGGTAATTCTGGGGCTATACATGGGATTCCGGAGAGTGCTTGCGGAGTCCTGTAGGGGCTGTGGGAGTCTCTGGAGAGAGGTCTGGGGAGGTCTCCTGGAGAACGTCCCGCTGAGTGATCTGGAGGGAGGCTGAAGGGAGGCTGAAGGGCTTAGCATTACAGGCTTGGCAGGAGAGATGTGTTCTACTTCGCATTCCGGCGTTTTGAGATAGATGCAACTGCAACAGCTGCTAAAACAATAAGACCAACGAAGATTTCTCGGACATAACTATCAACTCTTAATTGGGTCATACCATTGTCGAGTACTCCTAAGATTAGCACCCCAACAAGCGTATAGACTACTTTGGGCTCGCCTCTTCGGCTCATAGTCATACCAAGGAAAACAGCAGCGATAGCATCCAGCATAAGGCCAGAACCTTGGGTAGGGTTGGCAGACGCTACTCGTGCGGCATACATGAGGCCGGCTCCTGCTGCACCAAGTCCAGTTAATGAAAATGCTATAAGGCGCAGTCTCACAACTTTTATGCCTGCTAAGTAGGAAGCTTCCTTGTTTCCGCCAATGGCATAAAGACGCCTTCCAAAGTTTGTATGCTCCAATATGGCCCAGCAAATAAAAATCACCAAACCCGCGGTTATAGTTAGCATCGGGACTTTAACATCACCAATTTCGATCCCAGCCCTTGCGAAACCAGAAAAGCTTGATGGAATGTCCCGTCCAAAGATCGTCTTGCCATCTGAAAGTAAGAAAGCCAGACCAGAGAAGACAGTCAAAGTGCCAAGGGTTGCTACGAATGGTAAAATACCCACGACAGATACTAAGAACCCGTTAAATAAACCTCCAAAAACCCCTACTAAGAGAGCTACACTTAATCCAACCCACACCGGATAGCCTGCAGTAAAAAGCATGGCCGCAACAATGCCCGATAGCGAAGCCATTGATCCGACTGAGAGATCAAAGTCATTCATTACCATTACAATAGTCATCGTTGCTGCGACTACTGCCAACATTGAAAGCTGTTGGCTGATATTGATCAGATTGCGAGCGGTGAGAAATGTATCAGGTAACTTCAATGCAAAGAACAACAAGATTAAGAAAAAGCCTAAAAGTGTTCCAGATTGACGGAGTTTTTGCAGCATTTAGACAGCAGCCTCATTGTCGGTGAAGAAGTAAGAAAGTAAATCGGCGCTCGTCATTTGAGCGCTCTCCAATAAATGTGCTTGGCGCCCATGCTGCATTACTAAAATTCGATCACACATGCCTAGGACTTCGGGTAAGTCAGTTGAAGTAAGAATGACAGAGCAACCTCTAGCACTCAATTCGCGAACGAGTAGGTAGATGTCATATTTTGCTCCGATGTCCACGCCACGTGTCGGCTCGTCTAACAATAGCAGTCTAGGATTACCTCTTAGTCCTCTTGCAAAGACTATCTTTTGCTGATTGCCCCCTGAAAGTTGCCCAACTGGTTGTAATACACCGTTTGATTTAAGTTTAACCTTATCACCGAACTCCAAAGCATCCTCGTTTTCAAGCCAAGGTTTTGCGTAAAACCCGTACTCACTCAAATGAGGTAGAACTATGTTTGACTTAACAGACATATCTAAACAAAGTGCCTCTGATCGGCGTTCACGCGGAATGTAGGCAATGCCACGTGCCCATGCCTCTGAAGGAGAGCCAGGAAGGGCTTCATTCATGTAAGAAGCGCTACCAGTCTTTATTTTTCCTATACCCATGAAAAGCTTGAGTAGTTCGCTCTGTCCCGCTTCTGCTAAGCCAGAAACTCCTAATATCTCACCTGCGCGTATATCAAAGCACACATCTTGCAAATTAGAAGTACTCACGTTTTTTAAGCTTACGGTTGTGTCTTCTCCAACCGGAGTTTCGCGTTTTGGATAGGCGTTCTTAAAATCACGTCCAGTCATTGCCTGAATTATATCGGCTTTGGATGTCTTAGGTATCTCATTGCTGGCAACAAATTCACCGTCACGCAAAACAGTTACATCGTCGCAAATTCTCAATACTTCGTCTATCCTATGAGATACATAAAGTATTGACGCACCTTTAGTTTTTAACCGCTCAATGACATCAAATAACTTTTCGGATTCCTCGCCAGTCAACGCAGCTGTCGGCTCATCAAGTACATAAAGTACCGGCTCGGACTGCTCTGCAGAAACGAGAGCAGCAGCGATCTTCATCATCATTTTATCGCCTGCAGGTAAATCCCCAGCTGGTACAGTTACGTCGATATGAGTAGCTCCCAAAAATGCTAAGGCATCTTCGGCGAGCGTCTTTACTTTGTTCCAGTCGACAGCCAAGCCAAACTTCCGAGGAAGATCTCTACCAAGCAGAACATTCTCCGCTACGGAAACCTGAGGAATAATGTTTAACTCTTGGTGAATAAAGCGAAAACCTGCCTCATGCGCATCTCTAGCATCGTTCACTGAAAGTGGTTGCCCATTTTTCTCTACACTCATGCTATCGGCCTTAAGAACACCTGCGATAAGCTTAATTAGCGTGGACTTACCTGCACCATTCTCTCCCATGAGCGCATGAACTCTACCGCCGGACAAGTTAAGGGTCACATCGGCTAGAGCGGAAACTCCTCCGAATGCCTTCGACATATTCGAGAATGTCAGGCTTTGCATCGTAATATCTTCAATATTTAAAAGGCAGGCCTCCGGAGCTTACACCCTTTTGCCCTGCCACTTTTCAATAACTACACACAATAAAGTCTGCTACTGACCCGCATTGTTGGCAGTAACCATCTTTGTTGGAACGTAGATAACGCGTGCTCGTTGCTCAGCACCTGCGATTGCTCCTGCCACTACATCAGCTGCCGCTGCGCCCATCGCTCCGAAATCTTGAGCGATTGAAGCTTCGAAGTTTCCAGCTAATGCTATTGCATCTCGAGCCTGCGGGTTAGCATCGATACCGGTAATGACAATGCCCTCGCCAGAACGTCCCGCGCCTTCTATGGCCTGTAGTGCGCCAAGTGCGGGCTGGTCCCATGCTGCCCATACCGCAGCAATCGAGCCAGGCTCTGGATTTGCAGCAAGTATAGCCTCCATTTTAGCGCGACTGTCAGCGATACCGCCGTCCGACACATCTGGAGTTACTCTATCAAGCACCTCGATATCAGGAAAGTTCCCAAAGATAGCGTCTGCCACAACTCCGCGGATTTGAACCGGGGGAAAGGCATCAAAGACAAACATAACTACCTTACCGGACCCTTCGATCCTATTCGCTACATAGACTGAAGTTTCTGCAGCCATCGCGTATCCATTGGATGTAACATTAGCCACCAAAAGTGGATCTGTACCAGCGTCAAGACCGACAACTGGTATACCTGCCTCTTTGGCGCTCTGTAGGCCTACGTTAACTTGTGCTGGGTCTACAGCAATAACGATGGCATCAACATTTTGAGTAATTGAGTCTTCAATTCGACTGATTACAGCGGCAACGTCCCCTGCCGTATCTATAACGTTCACTTCCCAGCCTTTTTCAGAGGCAGAGGCCTCAAAGCCTTCAATTGCCATTTGGGTACCAGGCTGCGCTAGATAAGGCGTTATAACCGCAACAGTTTCAGCCCAAGCGAATGATGCAGTGAGCGCGAACAAAGATGCGGCTGTTTTCAGTAATGTTTTCATAAATCTTCTCCCAATTACGTTTGGCTCACTATGACACAGAATATTCTTATGCAAAGTCATTTTATGGCGCGTTAGCGATCATTTAGTTGCGTCAACTGCTTTCCAATGAGTGCATTTGCTTGAATTGCATCTTTGTAAATATCGAATGCGTGTTCATATAAATCAGCTTGTCTGGAGTCTGGGATGAGTGGCGCCCTGTATTGAGTAAGGGCATCACTAGCCTCTTCAAAACTAGAATATACTCCCGACCCGATTGCAGCCAACGTTACCGCTCCTGAGACTCCAGGTTCCGTGGCATTAAGTATATGAAGGGGCGTGTTAAACACATCAGCTCTAATCTGGTTCCAAGTTGCTGATCTAAAGCCACCTCCAGCACAACAAATTAAGTCACTGTCAACGTCAGCAGAGATCTTGAGAGTTTCCAATGCATGTCTGGCCGCAAAAGCTACTCCCTCGTAAACAGCTCGCGCAAAGTCAGGTAAGCGTGTTTGGCGGCTAACACCCAAGAACGCACCGCGTAAATCAGAATTCCATAGAGGTGCACGCTCTCCTTCAAGTTGCGGCAGAAACAAAGGCGTAGCTGCGTTCCTTGTTGTACCAGAGACCATGGCTGACATTTCGTCCATAGTTATGCCACTGGCTTGGGTAAACCACACCTTGGCGTCCCCACCATTTTGTGTTGGAGCAGCATGTACTCTCAAGCCATGAGTTTCTGGAAAAACAATCGCGCCAGGGGTTGGAATAATCTTAGTTGAAGAAATGCCTAAGATTTCACTGGTGCCGCTCAGGTATATTGTTGACTGTTTCTTGGCACCACCAGTTCCAATTAAGCCCGCCCAAGCATCCATGGTACCAGATACAATAGGTGTACCTTTTAAAGGGCCTTGTTGTATCTCACCAGCAACGTCTGTGATGGAAACCAAGGGGGCCATCCGCTCTGCAGCACCTGGCACAAGTGCAAGAACATCTGGAATGTAATTCAATTCGTTATCAACAAGACCAATATTTGAAAGTGGGTCGGTAGATGCTTTGCCAGTAAGTTTCAGCATGCAGTAATCTTTGGGCAACATGACCCACCTGGTTTTACTCCAGATATCAGGTTGATGTTTTGCAACCCATGCCATTCGAGCTATTGCATGACTAGCGTCAATTGGCATTGGGGCGCCCCACCAAGCTTGTTTTTGTTCCAATGTAACTTGCGCGCCTAAAGCTGCGGCCTCTTCACTTGCACGACGATCCTGCCAAAGAATAGCGGGACAGAGCGCATCCCCATTAGCATCAACAAAAACATGAGTATTGACCTGGCTACACAAGCCGATGGCTACCACTTGATCCAAATCGAAGTTTGTCAACGATTTCTGAACCAGCCTTAGCCAATCATTTGGGTCTTGTTCAACAATGTGATCCCCGGTTCTTGCGGTTTGGTAACCTTCGACGAATTGCTCCAGAACTTGACCATATGTATCTAAAATTGCGGCTTTAACCGACGTGGTTCCGACATCAATTCCAATTAACCTGTTAGCTTTCATGAATTTATTCACTTGATTTTGTTCAAAGTCAGATGGTCTGCTTATTTTATGACCCTCACTTAAGCATAATCTTCTTAATGAAGACAAGATGGAACTCAATTACTTATTTTATTATTTTGCAAATATTATCAGTGTGATATGTGTCTATATTAAAGTAAATAGGGTATTAGTCAGACTTTAGAGCTTACGTCAAACTTAAATTCGGCGCCAAACCGATGTTAAAAAACGGTTCTAAAAGTGGTCTCAGTGAGTTCTCTGGCGGAGCTTGGGACTATTAAGCTGTCGTGAACCGCCAGCGCGGGGACATTGTGCTTATTGAAATGACGCATAACCTCGATTGTCCCCTCGCAAACCTCATAACGTACTTTAGAACTTCAAAATGAATTCTCCTGACTAAGAGCCCCCTAAAGAAGGAACTTCTTAGAAAGGATCAATCATTGAAAGACTTTTCATCACTTCAGCTAAACAAAGCTCCAAAACGATTCATCTTCCTTAAGGCTCTCCAAGTAACTCAGATAAAAGCCATGCAGAATTAATAAGATAATGCAGATAACGATTATTGTAGTAATGACATACATGATAAAGCCTCCGCTTTAGTGCTTTAGGCAGGTTGCCAAGGCGCACAAGTTGGTGATTAAGTGCCTATCTTCGGGCTAACATGAACGAAGTGAGTTTTAAAGCGGTTCACAACGGCAGCTAAGCGCCAGATGTTGTAGTTTGATTGGGTTCGCGCTGGCGATACTTATTTTCGATCACCAACGGCCACCTAGCAGCGTTAAGTAGAATGAGTTTTACGCAAGGTCAGTCTTGGCAACTGCTAAATTGCACAGCAAGCTCAAACGGCAATCGAGGTTCAAGATGAGAGGAAATTCAAATGGCAATTATTGCAATGTGCATGCCCATATTGGCTGGTAAAAAAGAAAAGTGGCAAGCAATGATGGATCAAGTAACCAATGATCCAAACTTTGCAGCATCAAGAGAAGATGCAGGCGTACACGAAAGATCATTTTTGCAAGAAACACCTGCTGGTGATTTTGTGATTTTAACCTTTGAAGGTGACGATCCTGAAGCGAGTTTTGCTAAGATAATGCAAAACATGCCAGCAGACTTTGCGGAATTTGCAAAAGATGTACACGGGTTAGATGTTAATTCTCCGCCTCCACCAATGCCAAAACTTGTTTTCGACAGCAGAGGTTAAGAAAGTCCCCTCTGCCTTGTGCGGAAGGGGCGTAAAAGGAGAGACTCATGGCATATGGACGCGTTGTGAACGTTGAATGTAAATCTAAAGAAGATTTGATCATGTTTAGAAACAAGTGGTCCAAGTGGTGGCCGGATAACGTGCATAACGCGCTAAGCAGAACCAGCATCAGAACATCAGAAAATTCACTTCTGCTATTGGCGACTTATGAAACTGAAGAAATCGCAGACGAGGCAAAAGCCATTATTGAAACCTTTTTTGAAGCTGTGGCAGAGCATGTGCATGATATATTCGCATTTCACGGCGAAGTGATGGATGATCGGCCTAATGCAGTTATGAAATAAAAAGAGAAATGCAGATGCCAGACACCAGAGTTGTAAATAAAGATGAGCCAATAACAGGTGGATGCCTCTGCAAAAAAATAAAATTTCTATCTGCCAGTAAACCTAAATGGATTTCTATCTGCCACTGCAGAATGTGCCAAAAAGCATATGGGAATCCCTCAGCAATTTTCGTAGCTTTTGAAAAAGGGTATCTAGAATTTGTATCTGGATCACCAAAATTTTATAAATCTTCTGATATTGCAAAAAGAGGTTTTTGCTCAGACTGCGGCAGTCCAGTAATATTTTCCTACGAAACTCTAGATGCAGTTTTTGTTGGGACCCTTGACGATCCCGAAAATTGGCAACCAAATGGCTGTCATCTTGGGATTGAAAGTCAAATACCTTGGGAAATAATACATGATAGTTTACCTCAATATCGAACTGAGGACGATCCAGAATTCAAAGAAGCTAATCCCAAGCAATAACAAGCCCCCGCAGAGCAAAAAACTGTTGGGGTTGTAAAAACCGCAGTTAGGATTGTCTCACACCCCTGCAACCCGTTAGCTTTTAAAAACATCAGTTTTGGAAGGGACAAGAAATGAAATATTGCACCTCAACAAAGTGGTATTGGCCAGAAGGAGTTCCAAGCGAACAGAAATTTGTAGAACAGCTCGCCGAAATATTGCCTCTTGCGGACTGGGAAAGAGCATATTGGTACAAAATAGATGATAATCATTCAGGTTCTTTTACGCTTTATCCAGATAAAGAAGCCTATTTAAGGTACATGGCTGAATTAAATGAATTTCGCGGAAAAGCCACATCGGACGGCATTACAATGGTTGATATGGTAGAGGGGCCGGTACTAGGAGAAAATTAAGTACCGAGACCGAGCTATAAACAGAAAAAGACCCCGCAGAATTAACTGAGGGGGCTGAAAGCAGTGACGTTGGGAAAGTATTGAAATGAACCTTTAGAGCAAACATAGTTATTGGGCGAAAAAGGAGAGCAATCATGTCCATGTTTGACAAAATTAAGGCGAGAAACAGGGAAGCATTTGAACAGTTATTAAGTGAAAATTTTATTGGTCGGAGCATAACAAATAATAACGAATATACCCGAGACAACGTGCTGGAATATTGCGACACATTTAAAGTTGAAAGCTACGAATTGATTTGCGAAACAGAAACAAAAATAGTCTGTCAGGCAATAGATGTAACCGAAGAGGGCCGTCGGCCGGTAATGGATGTTTGGACACATGACGGTAGTAAAATTATCGCCTGTGATTTTCTTTTTGGTCAAATGGACGAAGAATAAAAAAACCCCGCAGAGCATATCTGTGGGGACCGTAAGAACAGTATCTAAGGGCAGGTAGGAACCGAGATACTTTCGTCTTGCAAAGTTTAGGCGTTGAGAGCAAAGGCAGAACATGACGCTGCTTTGGTTAATAGGCAATAATCACATCGTTCTGAATTGTAGCTGCGGACACGTCGGAATTATCGCCCCGAAGAAGCTTATTGATGTGTTTGAGAAAGATATTGAGCTATTAATTTACGAAATTCCATAAGTTACCTTAACAACGACGCTCACAGACACATGCTTGCCAATCGCGGATATTGAATGCGCTAGGGGCCTAACATTATCGCCTCTTGGCGTCACTTTCTTAACTATACCAGTCACTGGGCCTATCAGACCGCTAAGTAATTCTTTCATTTTGGGAGCCTTTGGTTACGATTTGGAAAAATTATGCGGGAGCAAAAAAATGAGCGTTCAGGCTAAAATGCAGAAAATTTTTGATAACTGGGATAAAGAGGCATTCAGAGCAGCACATCATCCTGATTATATGTTTATTCGAGAGTTTGAGATGGTAACGCTAGAAGACCATGTCGATACTATCGATCAGCTTATGCAAAATGGATACGACGTCCATAAGAGATGGACGCTTATTCACGAAAACGACTATATTGACGAAATTCGCTGGGAAGAAGACAACGAGATTGTTACGCACGTATCACTGGTAAAAGATGGACTTTTGTGGCGCGGTTTTGTTAATCGCGTTGAAAAACAAAAAGCTGCTTAATGAATGCCTTAGCTAAACGGCACAGACACCTGCAGATACAATAAAGGATTTAGTTAATGGCTATAGCTCGCGTGTCAGTCTTAGAATTTGACAGTCAAGAAGCTTTAGAGCATGCGCAAAAAAGCCATAAACTTATGCGCGCTAAAGTTTTTCCACATCTTAAAATGTGTTTATGCGTCCGCACAGGTCCAACATCTTTTATCGACATATCGGTTTATCCAAGCGAAGAAGCTGCTGAAGCTAATCTTAAGGACAGACAGAAATTTCACGAAGAGGCATTTGGCTCCGCCCTTAAAGATGACTTTTATTATCAGGGCGATATTGATTACTTCTTTCAATCAACATCTTTGAGCGAATTAAACCTTAAAGAATAGAGATCATTTCGCATGCCCCAGCCTAACTGAAAAGGACAATGAGGATGAGTTCACCGATTGCCCGCATTTTGCATTTCACTTTTGAAACCGCAGAAGATTTAAATTTATGGGTTATGAAATATGAAACTGAAACCAGCGAGCTTGGAAAAGAGGCTATTCAGCGAACGCTTATTAAGACTGACGAAACCTCATTAGTAATATGTAATATTTACCGCAATGAAGAGGATGCAGATAACGTTTTTGAAAGGCTTTCAAAGTGGTCCGATACAGTAAAAGCCGCGCGAACTTGGGAAAGTTTTAATCTCACAGGTGAAGTTGTGTTTTCAGAACCAAAATATTAACTTTGTTTCTTACTTTTCATGGCCCAGCCAAACGACAAAAGCACCTGTCATGCATGGCACCGTCACAGTCGCAGTCAGCGCAGTGGCTTGGGGTGTCATAGCATTTGACGGCAGCGTCATGAACCAGTTTAAGACGTCCAGATATGCGTAGGATATCACCGCCTTCATAACGCGCGGCAGTAGTTTCCTCGATAATATGCGTTCCATTGCTATGGCCATTTTTTGTCCCTAGGGTTTAACTAAATTATTGGGAGATGATGAAATGAGCATCGCGCGAGTAACCATGCACGAATTGAAGGAAGAAGGGACGCATCATAAGTTAGAAGAGATTTACGCCAAAATTGTTGACGAATATTTTCCAAATCTTGAGCAGGTAATAAACATCAAGACAGGCCCAACATCAGGTATCTCAATTGCGCTATACCCATCCTTTGAGGAAGCGGAAAAAAATCTTGTTGGTCGCGCAAAAATGGTAGAGCTGATGGCGCCTTATGTAGAGGATAGTTTCTTCCATGAAGGAGAAGTTACAAAAAACTACATTAAACGACAAAAATAACTACTTAAGCCCCCGCCTGCGTAACAAATGTCATCAAAAATACTATCAATAATGTACGCATAGGTTTAATTTTCTTTCACCATGTCTTCAGCTGTTTTATCGGTTATTTTATCATGCGCCATATATATTGGCATTTCATTGGGTAATGTATTCATCAGCGTATTGAACCCAACTTTGTCCAAATGATCAATTATGGCGTCTTCACCTTCCGCATACCAATGGCAAAAGAAAAAGTCTTCGTTTCCGCGCCAATGACCCAACATTTCAGCTTTTTCACCTTTCATCATTTCAAAAATCTGACGATCAGTCATTCCAATTGAAGCATCTTCAAAAGCCTGCTTTGCATCGTCGTCGAAAAATGCATGCGTACACA
>Ga0228674_1001710_pt1 | contig 12836 bp, 5 predicted proteins | sample 1D_rmetaG_FD_189054 | JGI IMG/M metagenome (GOLD analysis project Ga0228674, IMG submission 189054) | Seawater microbial communities from Monterey Bay, California, United States - 1D_r | ecosystem: Environmental > Aquatic > Marine > Coastal | place: USA: California | collected 2016-09-26
CTTCGAATCTCATTCCTTCTCATAGTCTCTTTGTCCTGCGCGGCTATTTCAACGGCACAATCAGACAACGACAGTCTGCTCTTGCGTTCGATTTACGACGAGGCCCTCACCAACGGTGAAGCTTATTCCAATCTACGCATCCTTACCAAGGACATTGGACATCGTTTGAGCGGATCCCAAAGCGCCGCGAATGCCATGGAGTGGGGACAATCGGTGATGAACGCGTATGGCGCAGACCGGACATGGATCATGCCTGTTGTGGTGCCCAGCTGGACGCGAGGAGATATCGCACACTCGACGGCATACATTGGGCAAAAAGAACTCCCTTTGCATGTCACAGCACTCGGCGGCTCCATTGGCACTCCAAACAATCAGACCATCCGCGGCAAGGTCATCATGGTCAAGAATGTCGATGCGCTCGACACCTTGCCAAAATCAGACATCGAGGGACGCATTGTCTTATTCAACCGACCGATGGATCCTGTTTTGATCAATACCGGTGCAGCTTATGGCGGTGCTGTTGATCAACGCGGAAATGGGGCGAGTGCCGCAGCGAAAGCCGGCGCCGTTGGCGCCCTCGTTCGTTCCATGACCCACGCTTTGGACACCCTTCCCCACACCGGAGCGTTGCGGTATAACGACGCCGTGGACCGCATTCCAGCAGCGGCCATATCAACCGTAGACGCGACCTTACTGAGCCGTGAACTTCAATCACATCCCGACTTGGAGGTTTCATTGCAAATGAATTGCGAAGCATTCGATGATGTGGAACAAGGCAACGTCATTGGAGAATGGACGGGGACCGTGCTGCCGAAAGAAGTCATCACCATCGGTGGACACTTGGATTCGTGGGACATTGGCGAAGGGGCACACGACGATGGTGCGGGGGTTGTGCATACCCTCGAAACCCTCCGGATTCTGAAGGCCATTGGGTACCAGCCAAGACGCACCCTGCGCTTTGTACTGTTCATCAATGAGGAAAATGGAAATCGCGGTGGAAAAGAATATGCGCGGCAAGCGGGAATTGAACATGAGCAATCTGAGTTGGTGCATGTTGCTGCCATGGAATCCGATGCCGGTGGTTTCGTCCCTCGCGGATTCAGAATCGATGCGAGTGATTCCGCAACTGCAATCGTACGCAGTTGGGAGGATCTCTTTGCGCCTTACAACGTGCACTTGTTTCGGCGGGGAGGCGCTGGGGTCGACATCTCACCTTTGAAAACCCTGACACCACGACCTACAATGTTGGGATTGAGCCCGGATGGGCAGCGGTACTTCGATTTCCATCACAGCAGCCAGGATGTGTTCGAAAATGTTCACAAGCGAGAATTGGAGCTGGGAGCTGCCACATTTGCTGCAGCACTGGTGATGCTCGATCAGCACCTACCTTCCATTCGCTAGGGCAAATGACTTCAGTTCATTCCGGACAATCACCGAACATCACATTGAGCAAAATCAGCAAATCTGACACCGTAATGGTATTGTCGTAATTCAAGTCACCCACACAGGGATCAGGATCTGGGACGCAAGTAGCCGAATCTTCATTCCAGACGGTACCGAGACCGCAAGCATTGGCATTGGACCAACATGAGAAACTGCATGTTCCGTCTTCAATATTGGCTTCGGGATTGAAATTACAGGCCTCTGCATAGGTGCAGCCATAACACTCGTCTTCACAAACATTATCGGATGTCCAGAGATTCATAGGCTCTTCATCTTGCACCAGCAACCAATGTTCGTCCACCTCCAAACCCACGTAAACAGACGGTGCCCCGATGGGCCAATTCACGACCACAGAATCCACTGAAGTCATATCGCCAATGCCGAAGTGCTCCCAATGGCTGTTTTGACCTAGGTAGTTTTCACCCGCAAACAGCATTCGACTTTGCGAGATTCCATCAACCCAAACTTCAATCGTTGCGCCAACCGCATCCCGGTTGCTAATCCCCCCTTCCAACCAAAATTTCATCCAGTGGTTCTCGTTCGGTTCCGCACGCAAAATCTGGGCATAGTCTCCAACACAATTAGACACCAAATCCGGAAATCCATCTCGATTATAATCGCCCACTGCTGTGCTAAAAGACAAGGTATTTACGTTCTGAAATAAGTTGTCTTCTGACTCTGTAAACAAACCGTTATCGTTGAGAAATAGCTTGTCCGGCTCATCATAAACATCCAATATCACGGGATAATTTGTGTATTCACTGTAACCATTTGCCACATGCAAATCCTCAAATCCATTGTTGTCGACATCCAGCCAATTTCCGGCCCAACAAATGGCATCCACTTGTAAATTGTCCATGGGCGTTTCACCGCTGTCTTCATTCACCGGTGAAAATGAGTAATCATTGTTGACCAACAACCAATTCTGATCCCCAGGAAATGCCGTGATGTAAACGTCCATATCCAAATCACCGTCGTAATCTGCAATGGTCGTTGACATGCAATTGATGGAAGCATTCAACCCTACCTCGTTGGCCTTTTCAACGAATGGAGTGACAGCACCTGCCGGCTGCTGTTCGAAAAAATGATTGGCATAAATGGTCCGGTCCCTCACCACATGAAGGTCCAACAAACCATCTTGATTGAAGTCCACCCACTGGCCCTGGAAAGATTGAATTCCTGTCACTTCATACATTCCCGAAGCCATTGTTACGTCCTCAAAGGTCCCATCTCCCTGGTTCAAATAGAGTTCGTTGAAGGCGTACTCGTCAAAAGAAGATGTGTAATTGGCTATGAACAAATCCAGGTACCCGTCTTTGTCATAATCGCCAAAACAAGCACCGTAACTCTTGCGCGCACCTTGGTCGATTCCGCATGTCGCACTCACATTCACAAATTGACCACCATCATTGCGAAACAATCGATTGGGCGCCAATCGGTACGTCATGAAAAGGTCTTGATCCCCATCATTGTCAATATCGGTCCACAAAATCATTTTGGCCTCAAAGGGGTAATCAGGTAGATCTAAATCCACTTCAACGAATCCGGTCTCCTCTCCCGTACCCGCGTAGAATCGAAGATCGCCGGAGTGATGAGCAAAACTCAAATCGTCAATGTAATCGCCATTGAAGTCAGCAAAGCTCACACCAGCTCCTAAAAAACCACCCGTGTGATCCGTTTCCAAACCAATGAAGTTGCTCACATCTGTCATTTGCGAGAATGACGTAAAGTGCATGATGAACATTGCAAAAAACATCATGGTCTTGGACCAAATTCGATATTCATTAAACTTCATCACTCAGGGCATTGACTATCAAACGCAATAAGAAAAAGCAATAAATCGAGAACACTCGTCATACCATCATCATTTAAATCGGTAGGGCAATCTGAGGGGATCAAGGCACACGTTTGCGAGGACTCATCCCAGAATGTTCCTTCACCGCACGCCTCGGCGTCTGTCCAACACGCAAAATCACAACTACCATCATCTTCATTTGCATTGGAATCGAAATTGCAGGCGATCTGGTAAGTGCATCCGAAACAAACAGGACCCGAGCAAGGCGGTGTACCACCTGAGGTCTCACCTTCCACTGCCATGATGGATTGATTGGGACCGAGATCGTAATACCGGTCGGAGATACCAGACGGCCAATCAATGACCAACGAATCCACGGCGGTACTCAACCCCAATCCGAAATGTTCCCACCGACTGCTCTGGGACAGGAAGTTCTCCCCGCAATGTGTCATTCGGCTTCCAAGCAATCCGTCTCGATAAACCCTGATGCGGGCGCCAATGCCATCACGATTGCTCTGTGTTCCCTCGAGGTGCACCTTCAACCAGCGGTTCCCATTTGGCTGTGACTTGAGCACCTGAACAAATTCGCCCACCGAATTGGAAAATAGATCCGGAAAACCGTCTGAGTTGTAATCCGAAGATGCAGAGGAGAAAGACAGGACATTGGAGTCAAACATCCCTGAATCATCCTCATCAAATGCCCCTTCCTGATTCCAAAAAAACTGATCAGGCACGTCGGGATATTGATTGAATATGCCCGGATAATTGGTGTAAACACTGAATCCAGTACAAACGTGTAAATCTTCCCAACCGTCATTGTCTGGATCAAACCATGTGGAAGCCCACGAAGTAAGATGCACAGCAATACTATCTCCTGTAACCGTTTCATAAGGTTCAAAATCACCTCCTTCATTGACCAGTAGTGAATTGCCTTCGAACAGGCCAGCAGCGATGTACAAATCTTGGTCATTGTCTCGATCAAAATCAGCGGATGACGTGCACATCGCATTCACCATGAGGTCCAAGCCATGTACATGCGCCGTATTCAGAAAAGTCCCATCTGGCTGCTGTTCGTAATAGTAGTTATCAAAGCATAATCGATCCCGAATCAGATGGAGATCGAGCAGGCCGTCCCCGTTGAAATCGACCCAATGGCCTTGGAAACTTTGCAGCAGGGCCTGTCCCATTCCTAACTCAAACGTGACTTCTTCAAACTGTCCGTTGCCAACATTGTGATAGAGCTCATTGAAAGGCGTATCCGATCCACTGACATAATTGGCTACAAATAAATCCACAAGCCCATCATTGTCGTAATCACCAAAGCTTGCGCCATAGCTCCTGCGATCGTCCATAAGAATCCCGCATGTTTCGCTGACATCTTGCATGAACAGATCACCTTGATTCAAGTACATGCGATTTGGCTGCAGGCGATAGGTGATGAATAAATCCTGATCACCATCGTTATCGACGTCCACCCACGTAATTGACTTTGCTTCGTGAGGATAATCCGAAAGGTTGAGTAGATAATTCTCAAAACCATCACCATTGCCCAAGTAGAACTTTAAATAGCCATCGTGATGTGCTAAGCTCAAATCATCGATTCCATCACCGTTGAAATCAGCAACGCTCAATCCAGCGCCCAAATACCCCCCAGTATGGTCGCTGACTATGCTGAGTTGATTGCTCACATCAGAGAAAGTCGTTTGGCTACTAACAGTAGATACAAGCCCCAAAAGTGCAGCTGTAGCCGCCAACCTGCTTAATGAGGTGGGTACAGATGTAAAACGTAATGAGACAAATAAGCGCATGAAGTGTAGAAGTCCGAATAACCATCCGGCTCCAATTCATGCAGGTATTAAAAATAAGTCAAGACATCCATATATCCAAAGCTAACATCAAGATAATCAGGGACACACAGAGGCAAAGAAACTCAAAAAAACAAGTAAATCGTCCACAGCAATTGTACCATTGTTGTTCAAATCCCCAAGACATGAAACTTCGCATTGAGCGGTATTCGCATTCCAAATGGAACCTTGTCCGCAAATGAACTCGTCAAAGAAACACGAGAAGTCACATGTACCATCATCAATGGTCGCCAAGATGTTATAATTGCATGCATTGCCATAGGTGCATCCAGAGCAAGCATCTTCGCACAGTGCTGTCCCTTCTATCAACAGAAGATTCTGGTTGGCTTCAATTTCTTGCCAAGTCTCCACCAATCCATTTGGCCAATGTATGGTCAACGAATCCACTGCCGTAGCAGAACCCAATCCAAAATGTTCCCAACGTGAATTCTGAGACAAGTAACCTTCGCCGCAATACGTTTCTCGGTACCAATAATTACCTCCGCGCCAAATTTCAATCTTTGATCCAATGGCATCGCGATTGCTCTCGGTACCTTCGAGGCGGACCATAAGCCAATTATTTTCGTTCGGTGTACTCGTTCGGAATTCAGGTATTGGGCCAATGTGGTGTGAAACCAAATCAACGAATCCATCATCATTGTAATCTCCAATTGCCGTGGAATAGCCCAAAGATGTCACGCTTTGAAAGAACGTACCCGTTTCTTCCAGTGTCCCTTCATTGTTCGTGAAGAGCGCATCAGGCTCTTCATTAAATTGGTACAAAATCGCTGGGTAATCCACGTAAACTGCGATGCTCGTTGCAACGTGCAGTTCTTCCCATCCATCAGCATCCACGTCAATCCATTGGCCGGCCCAACAAATTTCATTCATCGCCAAAGATTCTGTGGTAATATCAGTGAAGTTACCCGAACCATCATTTTGAAGGAAAACATTTCCTTCCAAGCCACCGGATAAGAAAAAATCGATATCTCCATCTCGATCATAGTCATGGGCACAGGTGGACATGCAATTGATGGCCACATCCAATCCCATGGATTCAGCTGACTCTGTAAAGGTTACCTCACCTGATGACCCGTTATTCATATAGAATAAATTCGGATAGATAAAGCGATCTCGAATCACATTCAAATCCAACCAACCGTCTCGATCCACATCCACCCACTGAGCTTGAAACGATTGCAAATTTGCGCCGCCCATCCCCAGTTCATCTGAGACCTCTTCAAAAGTTCCATCTCCAAGATTGCGATAGAGCTCATTCCCTTGAGGAATGTCAACTCCGTAACCATAGTTGGAAACAAATAAATCAATCTGTCCATCCCGATCAAAATCTCCAAAAGCCGGCCCAAAACTTCTCCGATTATCTTGAGCAATACCACATGTCTCACTGACATCGACCATATTCATATCGCCTTCATTGATCCACAACTTATTCGGCGCTAAACGAAAAGCCGCAAACAAATCCTGATCACCATCGTTATCAATGTCTGCCCATAGCAAACCCTTTGATTGCACTTCGGGCGTGGTCAAACCCAAGTCGAGTTCTTCGAACCCCCCATCCGTGGAAACATAAAAACGCAAGTCACCTTCGTGGTGACCAAAACTCAAATCATCCTTTCCATCACCATTGAAATCTGCAAAGCTCACCCCAGTTCCAAGGTAACCGCCAGTGTGGTCCGTTAACACACCCATGATAGCGTCATCCTCTACCAATTGGGCGACAGTGGCCTGAAAATAAAGAAGAAGCCCTGCGGTCAAAATGATCTTCAAGTCAAATCCACGAAACGGCAGGCTAATAATCGGTCGGCAATACAACATATAGAAGTAAAAGATACATCAGAATTAGGGGCATAAAAAAAGGGCCTGACAAATGTCAGGCCCTTTTCCATATCAGTCTAAAGGATTATTCGCAAACTGTTCCGAATGCTCCCAAGAATTCAAGCAAGTCAGCTGTGGTTACAGAACCATCCTGGTTGATGTCAGCTGGGCATGGGTTTGAAAGATCAAACACACATGAACCGTCATCGTTTCCGGCAGCTGGATCGTAGTTGTTTGCATCAGCATAAGTACAACCTGTGCAATCATCAAACACACACTCATCGAGTACTGTGATGTTCGCAGCTGGATCATAGTTACATGCGCAAGCAATGTCACAACCTTCGATACAGTTGTTACCACCTACACTGATGTAAGCAGGACCGAAGTTCTCACCACCTGTGACCACACCACCGAACAAGCCGGCAATAGTCCAAGATGGCTCAAAGTTGAACGTATCATCACCCGTTGTCAAGATGTAACATCCTGCTTCCATGCAGTAAACCTCTTGCAAGAATGAACCATCACTGTTGTCCGTAGTCAGCGTGGTGTTGATCACTTCGTTGCCTTCAAGGTCAGTAACGACGATGTCGCAACCTGTCCATCCGTCACCAAAGCTATCGTTCATTGTTACAGTCACGCAAGTGCCGTAGCAGCATGATCCGTCCTCAATGGTCGCTTCTGGATCGTAATCACAAGCCTCAGCATCAGTACAACCTGCACACGTCACGTACTCACACGTTCCGTTTTCAGTTGTAGCCTCTGGGTCGTAGTTACAAGCGAAGTCATCCATACATCCGCAGACAACGTCAGCACCGGCAGAGAATGGATACATATCTGTAACCAACGCTCCTGAAGCACCACCAGCAATGATTTCATTGCCTTCGCCATCAGTGACAGACCAGCCTTGCTCAGCCGACCACTGGAATGCACCCGTAAACTCGTACGTGTAGCAACCTGGATCCAAGCACAATACATCCAAACCGTATTCCGCACCGTCGAAGTTGTCTTCGTCAATGATGAATTCAGCATCATCAATGGCACCTGCAGCAACAGAGTTGCCCTCACCATCAAGGATTTCGTATCCACCTTCAGAGCCAGAGTTACCTCCTGTCCATCCGTCACCGAATGAATCTGTCATGTTCACCAAAATGGCTACACCACCTGGGTTCTCATCACAAGCACATGAAGTGTACTCACAGATGTCGTTGGTTTCGATGTTTGCTTCTGCATTGTAGTTACAAGCAGCGCTAATCGTACATCCCTCGATTGCTTCTTCACAAGCCAGCTCGATTTGGTATGAACCTTGGCCGTTGAATACTCCGTCCTCTTGATAAGTAACATACACGAAGTACGTCATCATCGGATCAGAAACGAATTGCATGTAAGCATCATCTTGATCGAAGAAACCACATCCATCGAATGAAGCGTCACTGTCAGCAACTTCACCGTTTACGTCAATTACGCAATCATATGATCCGCAAGATGCAGAAGCAGAAGCGTAAACCTGAACACGGGTATCGATTACAGAACCACACGTGTTCAACGTGTGCAATTCACCTGTTCCAGGGAATGTCCACCAAACACCTGGGAGTGCGTCGAATACCAATTCAACAGAACCGTCTTCTTCAGCAACTCCAGTGGTTGAACCAGCAGAACCTGTAGCGATTGTGAAATCCTCAACAACGAGGTTTCCATTCCAATATACGTTTGCGGTTGCACCGTTCCATCCGTCACCGAATGAATCAACACCATCGAAGGTGAAATCACCAGGAGCCATTCCGCAGAGCCATTGGCCAGCAGTTGCAACACCTGTGAATTGCGTGCCTTCACTGTCCGTGATTGTCCATGAAACTTCTCCGTCCCATGAGCCACCACCAACTACAGCATATGCCGCGTTCTCACCTGCTGCGCATGGAGCGCAAACGACATCAGGAGCTCCATCAGCTGAAGCGTTACCCATCGAGCCTTCCAAGTAACCTTGGTTGCATGGCAAGTCAAGAGCATCATCACAGAGATCGTTTACAGGAACCTCAGTGTAAACACAAGAACCATCGTCTTGGTTAGCGTAGTCGAGGTAGTTGTCAGCCGCACTGTCTGTGCAACCCAAGAAGATACCAGTGGTAGTGAATTCGAAATCACCACATTCAGCTGGATCCGTAGTTCCAACAGCAAAGTAGTAGTTGGTATTTGACTCCAAGTTTGGCAAGAATGCCTCAATTGAACCAGCGCATGTTCCCGTGAACACACAACCAACGAATCCACCCAAAGCTTCACAGTCGCCTCCGTCCAAGTAAATGGTCAAAGTCAAATCCCCTGAAGGATTGTCTGTAGAGTTGGTGAGATCGAAGTAGAACGTATCGAAGTCAAGACCTGTTACAACGTCGGTGCTGTTGAAAGTAAACCAAACCGCGTAGTTCGTTCCTCCGAAAGAAGGAATGACTGTTGGGTTCGTGCAGCATACGTTTCCAGTGAACGTTACGTCATTCAACTGAGGAGTTGCATCTTCACAGTAGTCGTTGTTCGGGAAAGATTCACAATCTTCACAAGTTACATCCAACAAGAATTCCGTTCCAGCTGAGAAAGCTGAGAAGTAAGAAACATGGATGTAGTAGTTCATGCCAGTCTCAGCCAAGAAAGCCACGCCAGACATCAGACCACAGTTATCGTCGTTTCCAACAATTGCCTCCAGTTCACCTTCATCGTTGTATACGAAAACGTGAAGTTTTGTATCCGAAACAGGATCAGCAAAACCAGAAGTTGCTGTTGGTGTATTACAAGTGTTAGCGAATACCTGGTAGTCGGCATCAGCGTTGAGTTCGTACCAAACACCACCCGTGGTGACGGCTGTACCTGCGAACACTCCAATCAAGTTTTCATCGTCTTGAGCGAGCTCCAATGTTCCTGAAACAGAAGCACCACAGAATACCGCTTCCGCGTTATCGATTGCATCGTTTGCTGGCGGAACCAAGCAAGAACCATCATCAACCGTTACAGAGATATTGTAGTTCAAAGCAGCTGGGTTTGTGCAACCTTCGAAGTCACAGCCACCCAAGAGACCGAAGTCGATGTACCAGCCACCGCTAGGGAATCCAACAGGTGGAGGCAACACACCATAGTAACCTGAAGCAACCTGGTCGCCATATAACGTACCGAATTGGTCAGTTACGATTGTAGCGATTTCGTTATCCGCAGAGCCACCTCCAGTGGTGAAGATGTAACATCCCAAAGGAATGCAGTGGAAGTCCGTACCTACACCATCGATCAAGAGATCCGCCTCGTCGAGGTTACCTGAAACTGAGACTTCTCCATCAAAGCTGTCGAGGTAGTAGTTTGCACCATTCCATCCATCACCTCCCAAATCGACCATGTCGATGTTGATGACAAACGTTCCTGCTTCACAGTAAACGCATGAACCATCGTTTTCTTGAGTTGCAGTTGGATCATAGTTAGCGGCTGAAGTATCCATGCAACCGATGCATGAGTAATCGCATGAACCGTCATCAAAGTTTGCACCATCAGTGAAGTTGCAAGATTGATCGTCCGTGCATCCAGGCACTGCTGGTAGACAAAAAGATGAACTCTCAGAAGTTCCAAATTCACCCCCTGAGGCTAGTACCAATCCATTTCCGTCAACTAGGCTGTAGTCACCGAAACCGAATGAACAGCAAATACCGTCTCCGAATGAATCGTAAATGGTGAACGTGTAACAAGCAGAAGCCAAGCAGAAGTCAGCGCCATTGCTCGTTCCATTTGCAACAACGGCACCGTCTGCGTCAACCAAATCCCAAGAGGTCTCAGTTGCAAAGTTGTCCGGGTTTAATGTTAGTGCCAGTGACTCATAAGCGCAAGAACCATCGTCGGTTGTTGCAGCTTCATCATAATTACAGGCAGTTGCGTCTGTGCAACCAACGAACTCACATGTGCCGTCGTCGGACGTTGCAGTCATGCTGTAGTTAGAAGCAGCGCTGTCCATGCAACCTGGGCCGAAGCACCACTCATCAGATGAGACAGAAGTTCCAGTTGCGAAACCACCGCTTACAATGGACAAGCCGTTCCAACCAACGCTCCAAGCGCCAGTTGTCCCCATGCCGTCGCCGAATGCGTCGGTTACCGTGAGCGTGTAGCATGATTCAACTACACACGCCTCTTCCACAATGTCTGTTCCGTTTGTGTACGAACCGTACATTGAAGCAACAACCTCACCGAGGTTGTTCGAGATGCTATAGCCAGTCTCTGAAGACCAGTAATTGCTTGTCAATGAAATTGTCAGCGCTTGGTAAGCGCAAGAACCATCATCCTCTGATGCTGCAGCGTTATAGTTACAAGCTGTCTCGTCCATGCAACCCGGAAGGGCTACTGCACCGAGTGCAAAGAGCGTGCTTTCAGAAAACCCAAACGAACCTCCTGACGCAAGGATGTTTCCATCAGCATCAGAAAGGCTGTAAGAACCTTCGCCATAAGTACAGCACATGCCATCGCCGTAGCTGTCAATCATGGTTAAGGTGTACGTACCGTCGGCAAGACATGCAACTTCTTGAGCTGAAACATCACCATAAGAGTACGGTCCACCTGTGGCAACAACGTTCGAACCTGCGTCGGTAATTTCCCAACTAAGCTCGCTTGCGTAGTTACTAAATACAAGATCGAGAGTTACCTCGTTCGCATCACAGTCCTGCGCGTGGGCAGCTGGAGCAGAGTAGAAATAAAGCGCAAACATCGCGATGATGCTACAACACTTTGTAAATGTGTTAAACATTTGATTTGGTTTTGGTTAGAATTCTCAGACAATTTGGGTGAGTTGAACGCTTTCGACTCACGTAAGTAAGTGCCAAAATTTGGCCTTTTGAAACATCAGCATCCTATGCACTTTCGCACACAAATAACTCAGTTTCGCGATAAATGTAGAGCAATGTGTAATGAAATCCAATAAATCACAAAGGAATTTTTGGCAAATTTTAGATTACTCATCGCCTGATTCGACCCACTCGGCGAACTTAGAGGCCCTTTAGCCGATTTTCCAATTCAACCTGTAGAAGGCAACACCATTGAGAATGAACATTTTAAGCACTCATTGGTTGAGTCTTGATTTTCTGGAAAAATAGCAGGATTCACCACATTTCAGCGTGCCAGCTCTCGGCAAAGGGGATGACCACGTTGCCCCGACAACTTTCCATGCTTTGATGCACCACATTCACCACCTCCGTTTCATCCGAAATACGAAGCGATTTACGAAGCGCCCAGAAATTTGAATTCGACGCTTCGGACCATTTTTCATCCGCTTTGTAAAGGTTGCTTTGTCGATCAAACCAGTCCACTGGGTTTTGCCAGCCAGTGGTGCACGACTTTAAATAGGCCACAGACGCATCGATTGAACACCCTGTGGCCGGTGCAGTTGACTCATCGACAGCAACGAACAACAATCGGTTTCCACATAAACGCCAACTTGCATCAAGAGCTTTCCCGTGAGCCTCCCAACCTGCCGCAAAGCTCTTAAGGCCATCTAGGAATTCTTGCACTTCAGATTCTGACAAGGCGCGATTTGCAAAATAAACCCACGTCCTCGCGTCCTGCGGCATCACTGACCAGTTTTCAGCGCATTTTTCCGCATTCTCTTGCCACACAATCGCGTCACTTTTCATGTACCAAAGTTAATGGACGGCAATGAAAAGCAAGATTCAAGAGGGCAAACCATGTGGATTGCATTAAAAAGTTGTTTGGGCACTGCTTTTTTTTCCAAATCATAACGAAATTGCAACCGCATGTCCGATTCAAACAACAGCTCCTCTGACCTGATTTCGATCAGCCAACTCCGTCCGTACATCAAACTTCTGATGAAGAATTGGTGGCTCATTGTCATCATGGCAGGAACCGGATATGCAACCGCTCGACTCATTACACACCGGCAGCTATACGTCTAC
>Ga0228674_1001714_pt1 | contig 12806 bp, 10 predicted proteins | sample 1D_rmetaG_FD_189054 | JGI IMG/M metagenome (GOLD analysis project Ga0228674, IMG submission 189054) | Seawater microbial communities from Monterey Bay, California, United States - 1D_r | ecosystem: Environmental > Aquatic > Marine > Coastal | place: USA: California | collected 2016-09-26
GGTTATGCCTGGTGACAATGTAGAAATAACTGGTGAGCTCATTAGCCCCGTTGCAATGGAAGCAGGAATGAGATTCGCGATTCGTGAAGGAGGCCGAACTATCGGCGCTGGAACAGTTTCGAAGATTATTAAGTAAGCCGAAAGGTAGATTTATAAGGGAGCTCTAATGAGATCCCTTAAGGCTCTCCGATTGGGAGAGTCATTTGGGTGTGTAGCTCAGTTGGTAGAGCATCGATCTCCAAAGTCGACGGTCGGGGGTTCGAATCCCTCCGCACTCGGATAGAAAATAGATTAAGATTAATGAAAAAAAAGCCAGATATGTCGGTCTCACAGAAAATTGCTGAATTAAGCGTGGCGAAGAAGAAGAAAGCCAAGAAGACTAGTTTTCTCTACAATATGAAAGAGGAAATGAAGAAAGTCTCGTGGACGACTAAAGACGAGCTTCGTACATGTGGGAAGATTGTCATTGGAGCCATCTTTTTTCTAGGGCTTGGAATTTACCTGGTTGATTTATTGATTCGCCTTGTTCTGAACGGAATAGGCAACCTAGTGCGATTAATAGGAGCTTAAATTAGATTATGGAAGGTCAATGGTTTGTCATTCAAGTCATGTCAGGACAAGAGAAAAAGGTGAAAAAGTGCCTTGAAGAAAGTCGATCTGCAGCTGGAATGATTGATATCGTTCAGGAAGTTGTTGTTCCGACAGAAAATGTAGCTGAAGTAAAACGCGGCGAGCAGAAGATTAGTGAAAAACGTCTCTGGCCTGGGTACGCTTTGGTTAAGATGATCCTCACTGATGACTCTTGGATGTATGTTAAAGAGATGAATGGTGTTATTGATTTCCTTGGTGGAGGAAAGCCCGTTCCTCTGTCAACTTCTGAGGTAGGAGAAATCCTTCAGGATCTCCAATCACGCAAAGGTGAAGTAGCCTACAAGCATAAGTTGCAGGTGGGAGAGAACGTTAAGATTGTCGACGGTGTTTTTGTGAATTTCATTGGAACAGTTATCGAAGTCAACCATGAGAAAGGAAAATTAAGCGCGATGGTCTCGATCTTTGGCCGGGATACTCGGGTGGATGACTTAGAGTTTTGGCAAGTAGAAGAAATTACAGAAGATGTAGGAGTTGAATAAGCAAGACAAATGGCGAAAAAATTTGAAAAAAAGATCAAACTACAAATTCCAGCAGGAAAAGCAAGTCCAGCACCACCAATTGGCCCAGCCCTAGGTTCTGCAGGACTGAACATCATGGCGTTCTGCAAGGAATTTAACGCGAAGACTCAAGATAAGGCTGGAGAACTTCTCCCAGTTGAAATTTCTGTCTTTTCTGACAAAAGTTTCACGTTTATTACAAAACAGCCTCCTGTTGCGCGTATGATTCTTAAAGAAATTGGAATCGAGAAGGGATCGGGAGTTCCTAACCGCGATAAAGTAGGGAAACTTACAAAAGAACAAGTGAAAAAAATTGTAGATAAAAAACGCCCAGATTTAAGGGTCCGATCCGATGAGGCCGCTGGTCGCATTGTTGAGGGGACCGCTAGATCAATGGGAGTGGATATCATAGAAGGGTAATTGACATGGCACATAGAAGTAAACGATACAAAGAAATTCAAAAGCTTGTAGATGGAGACAAAAGTTATGGACTGGGCGAAGCAGTCGAAGTCCTTAAGACATCTCCTGCGGCAAAGTTTGATGAATCAATAGAAGTTGCTCTTCGTCTTGGTGTTGACCCTAAAAAGTCTGACCAGCAAGTTAGAAGTACGGTTTTCTTGCCGCATGGAACTGGTAAAACAATCCGAGTCGTTGTCTTGGCTAAGGGTGACAAGGCTAAGGAAGCCTTGGATGCTGGAGCTGATGAGGCTGGTGATAAGGAGCTGATTGACAAGATTAAGGGCGGATGGACAGATTTTGATGCTGTCATCGCAACGCCTGATATGATGCGTGAAGTAGGAAAGTTAGGGAAGATATTGGGTCCTCGTGGTTTAATGCCAGCTCCTAAAGCTGGAACAGTGACTACTGATGTCAAGAAAGCTGTAGAAGACTTAAAGAAGGGAAAAATTGAGTTCAAGGTCGATAAGAACGGCGTTGTTAACAATTTTGTTGGTAAGCTCTCGTTTTCTAAGGAACAAATTGTAGAAAATATTGAGTCCCTAATAGGTGCTATTTCAAAAATGAAACCCCCAACTTCCAAGGGGCACTTTATGCGCTCCCTATTTGTTTCATCAACAATGGGTGCTGGGTTGAAAATCGAATTAAATTCACTCTCTCTTAGTTAGGAATATAGAAAATTATGAGAAAAGAAAAGCAATTTCTCTTAGATGAGATTAAGGAAAAACTGAGCGAGTCAACCTCATTTGTTCTCACGAGCTACTTGGGGATGGATCCGAATACAACTTCGGACTTCAGAACGTCTGTTGTAGGTAGTGGAGGGCTCTTCTGCGTCGTTAAAAAGCGAGTATTTTTAAAGGCTGCAGAAGAAGCAGGTCTTTCTATCAACAAAAAGATGCTTTCAGGGCATATTGGTGTCGTCTACTCTGGCGAGGATACCGTTGCTACGACAAAAGCAGTTTATGACTTTAAAAATAAAAACGACAAGCTTCTTGATGTACTTGGCGGCCTTTTCGAAGGTAAGATGTGCTCTCCAGAAGGTCTTGAAGAGATCTCCAAGCTCCCAACTCAAGGTGAAATGAGAGCACAATTCCTAGGAGTTCTTGAAGCACCCATGTCAGGTGTGGTTTCTGCGATGGAAGCTACCATGTCAGGTGTCGTTAGCTGTATGGACCAAAAGGTTCAAAACGAAGAATCAAAACAATAACGCAAAGGGGAAAATAACCGTGCCCACACAAGAAGCAAACATTGAAAAATTAGTAGATACGCTAAGTGAACTAACTGTACTAGATCTTTCTAAACTTAAAAAGGCCCTCGAGGATAAGTGGGATGTTAAAGCTGCGGCAGGTGGACCTGTTATGATGGCTGCTGCTCCTGCTGCTGGAGATGCTGCAGAAGAAGAGGCGACAGACTTCCAAGTAATGCTCGAAGAATACCCTGCTGACAAGAAGATTGCTGTGATTAAGATTGTTAGAGAGGTTACAGGTCTTGGTCTGAAGGAAGCGAAGGAACTCGTTGAAGGAGCTCCTAAGGCTGTAAAGGACACTGCTCCTAAAGCTGAAGCTGAAGAGATTAAGAAAAAGCTTACTGACGTAGGTGCTAAGGTTGCACTTAAAGGTGTCTAAGAGCTGCTAAGTTAGGCAATTAGGCTGGCAAGCAGAAACCTCAAATGAGGTTTCTGCTTTTGCGCATCCATATAAAGTTTAGAGTATAAAGACTCAAAAGCGAGTTAACGAATCAACCATTTCACGGAGGCATTTACATGCTAAAAAGACCCCCAGAAAGGGTGAGTTTTAGAAGCCGAGAAGAAATTATCGATCTTCCAAACTTAATTGAAATTCAGGTTAAATCCTTCCGTCAGTTTTTCCAAGGAGATAAACTGCCCCATGAACGCGAAAACATGGGACTAGAGGAAGTCTTTAGAGAGATTTTCCCTATCAAGTCTTATGATGAGAAAACAGTTCTGGAGTATCTTTTGTATAACTTGGGAGTACCTAAATATTCTCCAGAAGAATGTATTAGGCGTGGAATCACATATAATGTCACATTGAAAGTGAAGTTCCGACTTACCGATGAAACTGGGATTAAAGAAGAAGAAGTCTACATGGGAACCATGCCTGTCATGACTGACCAGGGGACGTTTATCATTAATGGTGCTGAACGAGTGATTGTTTCCCAGCTTCACCGCTCACCTGGGGTCTCTTTTGAACAGGCTAAGCATGCGAAAGGAAACATTTTGTATTCTTTCCGCATTATTCCTTACCGAGGAAGTTGGCTTGAAGCCTCTTTTGATATTAATGACCTTATCTACATCTATGTTGACCGGAAAAAAAGACGTAGGAAAGTTCTTGCCACTTCCTTTATTCGTACTTTAGGATACTCTTCTGATTCAGATATTATTGAAGAATTCTTTAACACTTATCGTGTGAAGATTAAATCAGATAAGGATTTCCCTAAACTTGTTGGTAAGATTCTTGCTGAAGATATTCTTGACGAAGACACAGGGGTGATTTTTGGAAAAGCCTCCGAAAAACTCACAACTGCGATGCTTAAGCGCATGTTTGATGCGGGAATTAAGGCAGTCCGCATTGCTGAAGATGCGGATGAAACAAGCCCTATCATCAAGATGCTTGCAAAAGATCCTACTGATTCATATGAGTCAGCTTTGAAAGATTTTTACCGAAAGATTCGTCCTGGCGAGCCTGCAACTCTTTCAAATGCGCGTTCAACGATCATGAGACTTTTCTTCGATCCAAAGCGCTATAATCTTGGTCGAGTTGGTCGTTATAAGCTCAATAGAAAGATTGGAAGGGAAACGACTGATGAAGATCTTGAGGTCGTCACTTTGAAGAAGGAAGATCTTGTAGATGCTCTGAAGTATTTAATTAAGCTGAAAGAAGGAAATGAAGATGTTCATGTAGATGACATCGATCACCTTGGAAATAGATGCGTACGTTCAGTAGGTGAATTAATTCAGAATCAGTGCCGAATCGGTCTGGCTCGAATGGAGAAAATCATCAAAGAGAGAATGAATCTTTTCGATTTCTCTTCGGATACTTTAACTCCAGGTAAATTAGTTTCAGCTAAGGGGCTTGCTGGAGTCTTGAAGGACTTTTTTGGACGTTCTCAGCTTTCTCAGTTCATGGATCAAACAAATCCTGTTGCGGAACTAACTCATAAAAGACGTCTTTCGTCTTTAGGACCTGGTGGGTTAAATCGTGAACGAGCTGGATTTGAAGTTCGAGATGTTCACTCAAGTCATTATGGGAGAGTTTGTCCCATTGAAACACCCGAGGGACCAAACATTGGTTTGATCACATCTCTCTCCTCTTTTGCTAAGATTAACGAGTTTGGGTTCATTGAGACCCCCTATCGCATTGTTCGTGATGGAGTTGTTACGGAAGAGATTGAATATATGACAGCAGATCAGGAAGAGAAATGCGTTATTGCTCAGGCCTCTGCGGAACTTGATGACCATAGCATGTTTGAGGAGCCAATTGTTTGGGCTCGCTATCGGACAGAGCCACTTAAAATTGAGTCAGAAAAAGTCACTCATATGGACGTTTCCTCAAAGCAGCTTGTTTCAGTTGTAACAGGTTTGATTCCATTCCTTGAGCATGATGATGCGAACAGGGCTTTGATGGGATCGAATATGCAACGTCAGGCAGTCCCTCTGTTGAAAACTGACGCACCTCTTGTGGGAACGGGTCTTGAAAAGAGAATTGCCCGGGACTCAGGTGCTGTTGTTATTGCGGAAGAAGATGGAGTTGTTGAGTATGTTGATGGCTACAGAATTGTGATTGCTTCTGAAGCAAATAGAATGAGCAAGAAAACTTACCTTTTAAATAAGTTTATGCGTTCAAATGCTGGGACTTCGATAAATCAAACGCCTCTTTGCAATATTGGGGATGAAGTGATTGCTGGAGATACCCTTGCAGATGGTCCTGCGATAGATAAAGGAGAGGTTGCTCTTGGAAAGAATGTTCTCGTAGCTTTCATGCCGTGGTGTGGTTATAACTACGAGGATGCGATCATTATGTCAGAGAAGCTCATCAAAGATGATGCTTATACCTCTGTATATCTTGAAGAGTTTGAACTCACAGCTCGAGATACCAAGTTGGGTAAAGAAGAGATTACCCGGGATATTCCGAACGTCTCTGAAGAAGCGCTTGCTGATCTTGGAGAAGATGGAATTATCCGAATCGGAGCTGAAGTTAAACCTGGCGATATTCTTGTTGGGAAGATTACTCCGAAATCAGAAACTGAACTTTCTCCTGAAGAGCGCTTATTAAGAGCCATCTTTGGTGAAAAAGCAGCGGACGTTAAGGATGCTTCATTGACAGCTCCTCCCGGAACGGAAGGGGTCGTTATGGATGTGAAAGTCTTTAGTCGACGCGATCGCCTGTCTAAGACGGACGATGAGCTCGTTGAAGAGGCAACCCGTATTAAAGATGTTCATCGCGAATTTAAAGAGAAAGAATCCGATATTCTGATACAGTTCCATGAAAAGCTTGGAGCACTCCTTCTTGGAGAAGAAGCTCCTGAGCCTGTTATGCATCGCATTACAGGGGATGTTCTAATTAAGAAAGGGGATAAGATTACCCAGGAAATGCTTGAAATGCTCGAGTCTGAAAATCCTGATCATCTGATCCTTCCTCAGAATGATACCTATGAAGTGCTTCGCACAATTCTTCGTGATTATGAAACGGCTGTGCAGCATCTTCATATGGAACACAAATCAGAAGTTGAATACATGCGCAAAGGGGATATCGAACTTGATCCCGGCATTATCCGCCAAGTAAAAGTCTATGTTGCTACCAAGCGTAAATTGCAGGTGGGTGACAAGATGGCAGGGCGACACGGTAACAAAGGTGTCGTTTCAAATATCGTCCCTGTTGCCGATATGCCATATCTCCCTGATGGACAGACAGTTGAAATCATCCTTAACCCTCTTGGAGTACCCTCTCGTATGAACATGGGGCAGCTTCTTGAGACGCATTTGGGTCTAGTGGCTCGCAAGGCGGGTATCTATGTGAAGAGTCCCGTTTTTGAAGGGTTTCCAGAAGATCGTATTTGGGAGATCATGAAAGAACATGGTTTTTCAGAGACTGGAAAAACCTATCTCTATGATGGACGCAGTGGTGAGCGCTTTGATAACCCGGTTGTTGTCGGGTATATCTACATGCTTAAACTCTCTCATTTAGTAGCCGATAAGATTCACGCAAGAGCGATTGGACCTTATTCCCTTGTCACTCAGCAGCCGCTTGGTGGTAAGGCTCAGATGGGTGGTCAGCGCTTCGGTGAGATGGAGGTATGGGCACTCATGGCTTATGGTGCCGCCCACCTTCTCCAAGAGATGCTCACAGTGAAGTCGGATGATGTATCTGGAAGAACTCGGATTTATGAGTCTATTGTCAAGGGTGACAATACGCTTAAAGCGGGAACTCCGGAATCATTCAACGTTCTAGTGAAAGAGATGCAAGGTTTATGTCTTGATGTCCGCGCAGAATGCGCAGAAGAAGAAGTATAATTTATAGGAGCTCCCCGGAGAAATTTCATGCAAGAAGATGAATTTCATGATTCTCAATTTGATAAACTAACGATCAAAATTGCGTCTGACGACGTTGTTCGCAACGAATGGTCACGTGGCGAAATCAAAAAACCTGAAACGATCAACTATCGAACGTTTAAACCTGAGAAAGGTGGACTTTTCTGCGAAAAAATATTCGGACCTACCCGAGATTGGGAATGTGCGTGCGGAAAGTACAAAAAAATCAAGCACAAAGGAATTATCTGCGACCGATGCGGCGTTGAGGTAACTTTGTCAAAAGTTCGGAGGGAAAGAATGGCTCACATTGAGCTAGCTGTTCCTGTTGTTCATATTTGGTTTTTTAAAACTCAGCCCTCTCGGATTGGCAACATCCTCGGGATGTCTGTTTCAGACCTTGAGAGGATTATCTACTATGAAGAGTATGTAGTGACCGATCCTGGGTCCACAGCGCTTGAGAGAAAGCAGCTCTTAAATGACCACGAACACCGTGAAGCACAAGAGAAATGGGGCCCAGATGCTTTTAAAGCAAATATGGGAGGGGATGCAGTCCGTCAACTTCTTGAAAAGGAAGACATGGTGACTGTAATTGCCGAGCTTAAGGAAAAGCTCCGCAAAACCCGTTCGATGCAAGCAAGAATGAAGCTGGCTAAGCGCCTCAAAATAATTGAGAACTTTGCTTCTTCCCCTAATAATCCTGACTGGATGGTAATTTCCTGCATTCCTGTGATCCCTCCTGATCTACGTCCTCTTGTTCCTCTTGATGGAGGTCGGTTTGCAACATCAGACTTGAATGATCTTTATCGTAGGGTGATTAACAGAAACAACCGTTTGAAATCAATCCTTAAGCTTAAGACACCCGAAGTTATTATCCGGAATGAGAAGCGCATGCTTCAAGAGGCTGTTGATGCCCTCTTTGACAATGGACGTCATGGTCATCCAGTGATGGGAGCTGGTAATAGACCTCTTAAAGCTCTTTCAGAAATGTTGAAAGGTAAGCAGGGGCGTTTCCGTCAAAACCTTCTTGGTAAAAGGGTAGACTATTCAGGTCGTTCTGTGATTATTGTTGGTCCTGAACTTAAGTTTAACCAGTGTGGTCTTCCAAAGAAAATGGCTTTAGAGCTCTTCGAGCCCTTCATTGTAAAACGACTGAAAAGTCGGGGACTTGTATATACGATCCGTTCTGCAAAAAAAATGATTCAAAGAGGAGATCCTGAAGTCTGGGATGTTCTCGAAGAGATCATTAAGGGACATCCAGTTCTCTTGAATAGAGCGCCGACACTTCACCGATTGGGGATTCAGGCCTTTGAGCCGGTCTTAATTGAAGGGAAAGCCATTCGTATTCACCCCCTTGTTTGTACTGCATTTAATGCGGACTTTGACGGGGACCAAATGGCAGTCCATATTCCGCTTTCAGTGGAGGCACAGCTCGAAGCAAAAATCCTTATGATGGCACCTGATAATATCTTCCTGCCTTCTTCAGGAAAGCCTGCTGCTGTACCATCTCAGGACATGATTTTGGGACTTTATTATCTCATGCATGATCCGATATATTTCCCTGAAGAACATGGTCTGAAGACAAAAATCTTTAGTTCACCAGAAGAAGTTCTCCACGCTCTTTACGGTGGTGGAAGCTACAATTGGTTTGGCAAGGATAAAGTAAGTGAAGGACGACGTGACGATTATGGTCTAGGCCTTCATATCCATGAAAAGATTAAGGTTCGCCTTGAATCTGGCATCATTGAGACGTCTCCAGGTCGCGTTGTTTTTAATACGATCGTTCCAAAAGAGCTTGGTTTCCAAAATTATGCTCTTCGTAAGAAGAAGATGAGTGAGCTTGTTCTCAACACCTACAAACATTTAGGTTTGGAGGCAAGTGTTCGCTTTCTAGACGGTTTGAAGAGTCTTGGATTCTCCCATGCAACGAAAGCTTCTCTTTCTATGGGTGTAAAAGATATTGCGATTCCTGAAGATAAGCAAAAGATCGTTCAAGATACCCAGAAGAAAGTAGCCGTTGTTATCAAGCAATATGAGGATGGCGTTATTACTGAAGGGGAGAGACATTCAAAGATTATTAGTATTTGGACAGATGTCTCTGAGATTCTAGCTGATCAACTCTTCAAGATGATCTCGGAGCCGAATGGTACGATGCTTAATCCTCTCTTTCTGATGATGGACTCCGGTGCTAGGGGTAACAAGTCTCAGGTAAAGCAGCTTGGAGCTCTTAGGGGACTGATGGCTAAGCCATCAGGGGAGATTATCGAGTCACCAATTACGGCGAACTTCCGCGAAGGATTGAGTGTTCTTGAGTTCTTCATTTCTTCTCATGGAGCCCGTAAAGGTCTTGCTGACACGGCCCTGAAGACGGCTGATTCGGGATACCTCACGAGACGTCTTGTAGACGTTGCCCAGGATGTTTTAGCAACAGAAGAAGATTGTGGAACACTCAATGGAATTGAAGTTGCAGCTATTAAGCAAGGACAGGAGGAGCTACTTCCTATCAAAGATCGAATCTACGGTCGTACTATTTGCGATGATGTATATGTTCCTGGAGACCAAGCGAGCCTTCTTGCGAAAGCAGGGGACACTCTTACAACTAAGCAAGCAGAAGCTATTGATGATGCTGGGATTGAAACGATCCGAATGCGCTCTGCCCTTACTTGTGAGGCAAAGCGTGGAATTTGTTCGAGGTGTTATGGTATCAACCTTGCCAATGGTCGCAAGGTGGCCCTTGGAGAAGCTGTCGGTGTCATTGCCGCGCAGTCGATTGGGGAGCCTGGAACACAGCTCACGATGCGTACCTTCCACCTAGGGGGGATTGCATCCGCGCATGCAACACCTGATTTGATTGCTGAGCATGACGGGATCTTGGTTTACACCGATCTCCGTACTGTGCAGAACCAAGAAGGAATGCACTTAGCTCTCAATAAGAATGGATTTGTTCATGTCGTTCGCGATGAGGGGCGTTCCATGGATGAGTATAAGAAGCTTCTTGGTACGAAGTCGATAGAATCTCTTCAAACCTTTACTATTGAGCTGGGGACACAAATTGCTCTTGCAGATGGTACGATTGTAAAGAAGAAGGATCGAGTGGGGCAATGGGAGCAACACAACATTCCGATTATTTGTGAAAAACCTGGATACGTCAAGTATGAAGACTTAGTCGAAGGGATTTCAACCATTCGTAATGTGAATAAACAAACCGGCCAAAGCGAGCTTGTCGTGCGACAACACCGTGGTGAGTTGCATCCACAAATTGTTATCTACGCAGATAAAGATTTTGAAGAGCTTGTGGGGACCTATGCGATTCCATCGGGAGCGATTATTTCGGTTACCGAGGGAGAGCAGGTTCACGCTGGGGATCTACTAGCGAGATTGCCACGAGGTGCGATCAAGACAAAGGATATCACTGGTGGTCTTCCTCGAGTGGCAGAGCTTGTCGAAGCTAGGCGTCCTCGCGACGCTGCTGAGATCGCAAAGATTGATGGTGTAGTTGACTTCAAAGGTGTGCAGAAGAGCAAAAGGATCGTTGTTGTGAAAGACGAAGATACCGGTATGGAAGAGGAACACCTCATCCCGCTTACCAAGCATTTGATTGTTCAAAGAGGCGATACCCTAGTAAAAGGTCAGCAATTGACTGATGGCTTGGTTGTTCCACAAGAAATCCTCGATATTTGTGGAGTACGAGAACTTCAAAAGTATCTTGTAAACCAGGTCCAAGAGGTTTATCGTCTCCAAGGTGTAGACATTAACGATAAGCATATTGAGATTATCGTGCGTCAGATGCTCCAGAAAGTGCGTGTTACCGATCCTGGTGATACAACCTTCCTATACGGTGAAAATGTCGATAAGAAGATCTTTCACGAGCAGAACTCTAAAGTGGTCGATGAGGGTGGAAAGCCTGCTCAAGCAGCGCCAGTCCTTCTCGGGATTACTAAAGCGTCGCTCGGTACTGAATCGTTTGTCTCTGCGGCATCGTTCCAGGAGACGACTCGAGTCCTTACCGATGCGGCTTGTGAAGGAAAAACCGATTACCTTCTCGACTTTAAAGCCAACCTCATTATGGGTCATATGATCCCTGGAGGGACCGGTTTTCAAGATTACAAGCAGCGGGTTAAAAAGCTTGTTGATACGGAAGAAGAGGATATCCTCGATTTCGCTTTCTCAGACTATTAATCTTGATTCTTATGGGGGGCTGTTTCTCAGTCCCTTAATTATTAAGCCTTAGAGGGGTGTCAAATGACACCCCTCCTTTATAAAAAGTATCTAAATATAGGTAGATTTTTATAATAGTCTATTTTATAATACTGCTCCTTTCGTTAGAAATACGTATATTATTAGAGAAAATTACATCTTTTACTTGGGGAGAAATGCATATGACTGAGTCAAATTTGATCGGTTTTGGAAGAATGGGTGCTTTGTGTGCAGCGTCATTTGGAATACTGTATATTTCAAAATGCGCTGAAAATAAGGGGGTTGTACCCCAGAATACATTTTCAAAGATGATAAATTCTCGATTGGATCTGTGTTTCATCACCTCTTCGCTTCTCCAGGGGCCTGCATCCTCAGATCTTCGGAATCCCTTGGGTGAGCGTACCCGATTGAATGCTCTAGCGGATGTGCTCTCTGTTGTTCTTGTGACTTATGGTTTGAGTCAAGTTGCAGATTTGGCCAGAAAGACAAAATTTGTAGCTGGGACTGCAATTTTTGGTACATATGCCATTTCGGCTTATACCTAGCCTAGCCTCACCGATCAAATACGCAGAATGAATTCAGAAGTCGAGTGTAATTTGGTTTTAAAACAACTTGCCTCAATTGTTCTTTTGGATCTACACGCGCGCGAAATTAGCACCGAGGGGAATATATTACAAATGCTTACAGAGCTGCAACAACGATTGAATGAGCCCCCGCAAACAGAGAATGAAAGGACAGCGGAAATTGATGGGCCACAGCTTTCAAGGCAAGATAGGAATCGTATATTCAATCTTTTTATCGAACATTCCGAAAGACATCATAACTATACGGCATTGGTGAGAATCCTAAATCCCGAATGACTAGCAAATTGCTAATCTCTTAATGAATTTTAGAGTTTCTTTTAAATGCTATTACTATCAAGAAGGGATCTGTTATTTTTGTTTGTATTTGTTTTCGGCTTCTTCATATAGGTCACCCCCCGTGATGTCGTTGACAACGATTGCGGGGAAATCCTTCAGCTTCAACCGAAAGACAGCTTCAGCGCCTAAATCAGCGTAGGCAATAACTTCAGATTCTATAATGCGTTTGCAAAGAAGAGCAGCTGTTCCTTCTATAGCTCCGAAGTAAACCGCTTGATGCTTTTGGATCGCTTTTCTCACCTCAATTGAGCGACGTCCTTTTCCAATCATTCCTTTCAGCCCTCTTTCAAGGAGCAAGGGAGTATAGGGATCCATTCGTGTTGAGGTTGTTGGGCCTGCAGAGCCAATGGGATAACCAGGTTTTTTTGGGGTGGGTCCTACATAGTAGATTGTTTGCCCTTGAGGGTTGAAAGGAAGGTTTTCTCCTTTTTCGATTGCATCTGCAAACCGTTTGTGAGCCGCATCTCTCCCTGTAAAAATAATCCCTGAAAGATGAACATGGTCACCAACTTTTAACGATTGAATGGTCTGGTCTGATAG
>Ga0228674_1001717_pt1 | contig 12787 bp, 9 predicted proteins | sample 1D_rmetaG_FD_189054 | JGI IMG/M metagenome (GOLD analysis project Ga0228674, IMG submission 189054) | Seawater microbial communities from Monterey Bay, California, United States - 1D_r | ecosystem: Environmental > Aquatic > Marine > Coastal | place: USA: California | collected 2016-09-26
TCTATTGGTTCCCTGAATCTCTTGAGAGTCTCATTCGACTTTTCGACCCACTTGCCTATCTTTTCACCGGTGCTGCAGCCGGACAATGGTTTGTTTATGGGACAGTGTACACTTTTTTAATCTTCTTCCTGGGTATCAAATTCATCTATAAGTACAGACACAATCGCTATCAGATAATTCGTACAATTTCAGTGATCTTCTTCCAAATAGTTTTTGCCTATGCAATTCCACATATTTTGGAAGCCTTTAATGACTACCAAGGATATTTCGCCAAAGATTTAAAGAATATCTGGCCGCTTAATTATGGTTTCGTCGAATCGTATCAATTAGATGCTATGCAAAACAATGGAGTTTCAGGTACCTTCTATTTTGTATGGGGACTAGTACTCTTCTTAATTATCACTCCATTTTTAACCTATCTGGTAGGAAAGAGATGGTATTGCTCGTGGGTTTGTGGCTGCGGCGGACTTGCTGAAACTGCTGGGGATAGCTTCCGTCATTTATCTTCAAAGAAAGAGTCGAGTTGGAAAATTGAACGTTGGGTAATCCACCTTGTAATGGTATTTGTGCTTGTGATGACTGTCGGCGCTCTTTGGCCTTATTTTTCGGGGAAAGAGTTTGAATTAGGATTCATGACCATTGATCAAAAAGGATTCTTCTACACTTTTGCTATGCTATTGTCTCTCTCGGGAATTGGCCTTGGAATTCTCTTTTTCAAACGGAAGCATAATATGTTATTCATTGGAGCTCTACTTCTATTTGCGCTTCTTGGCTTTTTAACTTGGGCTTACCTCTCATTTGATCCTGAAATCAAGGTTAAAGATCAGGCAAATATGTATACGCTCAAGGCGATGACTAAATCCTCAGTGTTTTATTCATATATGGTATTAATGCTAGTTGTGTCTGGCGGATTATTCTTCTTTTGGCGGAGAAAAAAGAAAGCACTTTTGCTTATTGCAGCAATAGCTGTCTTGGTTCTTGCCGGTCTTTTAACATGGTCATTTATTGAAGGAGCTGAGGAAGTTTTTTCATTCAAGAGCAAGAGTATTAAGAAATCATATGGATTCTTAATCGGAGCGGCCTTTGCAGGAGTCATAGGCGTAGGCTTTTATCCACTATTAGGTAATCGAGTGTGGTGTAGATTTGGCTGCCCAATGGCCGGCTACATGGGATTATTCCAAAGGTTCAAATCGAGATTTAGAATCACTACAAACGGTGCGCAATGTATTTCTTGTGGAAATTGTTCAACGTACTGTGAACAAGGAATTGATGTGAGAGCTTATGCACAAAAAGGTGAAAACATTGTGCGTGCCAGCTGCGTAGGGTGTGGAGTCTGCTCGGCTGTTTGTCCGAGAGGAGTACTAAAATTAGAGAACGGACCTGAAGAAGGACGATTTGATTCAAATCCTTTAATTGTTACAAAGGACGGGGTCAAATTGAATTAGTAAGTTTGCCGCACATTAAGTTATATGTCGAAACCGATAGTTACCGTAATCATCCCCGCATACAATGAGGAACAGTCCATCGGAAAGGTCGTTCTTGATATCCCTAGAGAGATTGTAGAACACGTGATCGTTGTCAATAACAACTCAACTGACTCCACAGTTAAAGTCGCTTCGGAAGCGGGTGCAATTGTTCTTGATGAACCAAGGAAAGGCTACGGCTGGGCATGTTTGAAGGGCATAGAACATAGCAAAAAGCTGAAAACAGATATAGTTGTTTTTTTGGATGGAGACTATTCTGATTACCCTCAAGAAATTCCTGATGTTATTAATCCTATCCTAAGTCAAAACATGGATATGGTGATTGGCTCACGGGTTTTAGGGAAACGAGAAAAGGGATCATTAACGCCGCAACAAATCTTTGGGAATTGGTTGGCGACGAAGCTAATTCGCCTCTTCTATAGAGCAAAATTCACAGATCTGGGACCGTTCAGAGCCATAAATTCTGATAAGTTGGAACTATTAAAAATGTCTGATAAGACCTATGGGTGGACAATTGAAATGCAGATAAAAGCGGCCAAACAAAAAATGCAATTTTGCGAGGTTCCAGTTAACTATAAAAAGCGCATTGGTGTCTCGAAAGTGAGTGGAACAGTAAAAGGTACCATACTTGCGGGAATAAAGATTATATTTGCGGTCTTTAAGTACCGATTTTAATCGATGCAAACGATCTTTAACACATATCATTCCTTAGTAATTCATATGCGTGTTCTAGCACTAACTGCCCTACTATTACTCCCATTAGCGGGACTAGCTCAAAATCAAAATTTCGGCGGAAAAATCGTTGATGGAAAAACAGAAGCTCCTGAATCTGGAGTTAAAGTTACAATTCGACATTTGAAAACTGGTAAAATTCATGTTACGAAGTCTAAATCTGACGGATATTTTGCTTTTAAAAACACACCTATTGGAAAATATGAGTTGGAAGTTACCGATAAGGATTTCAATCAAAAGAAATTCAAATTTGAAGTAACGGAGACGCATAAGCCAGATTTAGATTTTGAAGTAGATCGCAAAGTTTCATGGATGTGGAATTGGGGCGATAGCGGAGATGAGGAGCACTACTGGGCGCATTTCACTGCCAAGATTTTTGTTTTCTTCTATTTTGCATGTTTAGTTCTTATTCTCTTTTACAGTATTCTTCAATTGTCGCTTGCGATTGCTTATGTGAAAAATCGTAAGAAAAAGAAAGCTGCACTTGAAAACGAGCCTGAGTTCAACCCGGAAAGGACTCCAAAAGTTACTGTTCAGCTACCAATGTTCAATGAGCTTTATGTAGCAGAACGAATTATTGAAACGATCGCAGCATTTGATTATCCGGCTGATAAATTACAAATTCAAGTATTGGATGATTCTACAGATGAAACAACAGATTTGATCGCTAAGAAAGTAGCTGAAGTTGCTGCAACTGGCGTTAACATTCAACATATTCACCGTACAGATCGAACGGGATACAAAGCCGGAGCTTTAGATGATGCAATGAATCAGGTTGAGGGTGAATTTATCGCAATATTTGATGCGGATTTCATTCCAGAACCAGACTGGTTACAAAAAACTATGCCCCACTTCATTGATGACAATATCGGTGTGGTTCAAACACGTTGGGGACATATCAATAAAAAATATTCAATCCTTACGGAACTACAAGCCTTCGGTTTGAATGGTCACTTTGCCATCGAGCAAGGAGGTAGAAATGCTTCTGGTCATTTTATTAACTTCAACGGAACAGGCGGAGTATGGCGTAAAACGTGTATCGCCGAAGCTGGAGGTTGGGAGCATGATACCCTTACGGAAGATCTAGATCTGAGCTATAGAGCCCAATTAAAAGGATGGAAATTTAAATTTTTGGAGCACGTAGTTTCTCCTGCAGAACTTCCAATTACTATGTCTGCCTTAAAATCACAACAACACCGTTGGATGAAAGGTGGTGCAGAGTGTTTCATCAAAATGTGGAAACGAATTGCAACAACCAAAGGAGTGAAATTTGGAGATCGAATTCATGGTCTTTCGCATTTGTTTAATTCTTCTGTTTTCATTTTTATCTTGATTTTATGTCTATTGACATTACCTATTCTTCATATCAAGGATAGTTTTGCAGACTTAAATTACATCCTTCAATACGGAGCGGTATTCTTACTTAGTACGGTTTTCCTAAGCTTCTATTATTGGCACTCTTATCAGGATAAAGAAGGCAATCTATTTGTAGCATTCTTCCGATTCATTTTCCGATTCGTTATGTTTCTCATTGTATCGATGGGACTTGCATTGAACAACTCTGTTGCAGTGATGGAAGGATACTTAGGGATCAAAAGTTCATTTGTTAGAACTCCAAAGTTTAACGTGAATAAGAAAAGTGAATTCAAAGGAAACAAATACGATAAAAAACGTCTTTCTATTCTGAATATCGGTGAAGGTTTCTTATTCCTTCTTTTCGGATATACAGCTGTTAATCGTGCGATCTATGGAGACATTGGAATGGTTCCTTTTCACCTTATGCTGACGCTCGGATATGGATTAGTATTCTTCTATTCAATTGCAGAAATCAGAGCTTCAAATAAAGCACTTTAATACATGGAGCGAGGCAAAATATGGCGTCTCGCATTAGCGTTTGGTTTCATCGCATCAATCTTCTTGGTCAACTTTGAGGCAGATCGAACTAATTTTAGTTTTATTGCTAGCTTCTATGCGCTAGCCTTTGTTTTCTTTATTCTCATCATACGAGAAAGGAACAGCTATAATTTTTCTCACTTAATCATTCTAGCAGGAGCGGCGCACTTCGTATCGATGCTATATGCCCCAAATCTTTCGGATGATTATTATCGATTCCTCTGGGATGGAGAACTTACCTGGAGTGGAATTAATGTATTCGATTTCACGCCGATAGAACTTCATGATCAAGGCTACGTGCAAACAGCATATTTAAAAGATCTCTATGTAGGTATGTCTGACCTTTCGAAGGACAATTATTCTTGCTACCCACCGGTTAATCAGTTATACTTTATTGTTTCTTCGGGGTTCACTTCATCGGTTGCTACGAATGTTTTTATCATGAAACTTCTAATTGTGCTTACTGAGATAGGAGGATTGATCTACCTTAGGAAATTATTCCTTCATTTCAACATAGAGCCAACCCGCTTATGGTTGCTTTTCATGAACCCACTTCTAATCATTGAATGTACTGGAAACGTTCATTTTGAAGGAGTCATGATATCATTACTTTGTATTTCATTTTATTTCTTATTCACAAAAAAGAATGGAATGAGTGCTCTAATTTTCGGGTTAGCTGTCCAAATAAAACTGGTACCTCTACTTCTTCTCCTCTTCCTACTTCGCTATATGGGTTGGAAAAAGGCATTCCTGTATTACATCGTGTCTGGTTTTGTAATCGTTGGGTTAGGAATGACAATGATCTACCCCAGGAATGTTTTGCACTTCTTAGAAAGTCTCTCATTGTATTTCAGGGTATTCGAGTTTAACTCTTTCATCTTCTATAATTACATCGAATTTGGTAAACTATTCGTTGACTACAATCCAGTTCAGATCATTGGACCGATATTATCGGGAGCCACAATGATCACCATTGTTTTTTATTCATTTGGAAGGAAACCTAGAACTTGGCAACAATTAGTAACGAGAATGATGTTTGGATTTTTTCTCTACATGTTTTTCGGAAGTACCTTGCACCCTTGGTACGTTCTACCTCTTTTAACGCTTTCTCTATTTACCAATTATACATTTCCGGTTCTTTGGAGTTTCTTAATCTTCTTCTCCTACTTCTTTTACAGTGTCGGAGACGGCAGTTCATTTGAGGTTAGGGCGCTCGTTACTATTGAGTACATTATATTGTTGATATACCTCGTGATTGAATTAAAGCAAAAAGGTAGTCCGTTTAAGAACTTCAGACTGGAGAGTTATTTCCAACCTCGCTCAGAATCATAGAATTTAAATCCTACATCATATCGTTCTGAGGGCTTCATCTTTGGCGCGAATATTTTAAGAGTACCACCACGCGATCTCACACTCCGAGTTTCGATGACTTCACCTGATTCTGTATCGTAAAAATCAACTGTATAAGTAGCTTTTCTTTGAACGTTATATACTTTGATAAATGCTTCTTTTTCGCCAATCATGATTGGTTTTTCTACGAGATCATCATCAATAGGTGTCAGCATGTAGCTCTTATCAAATGGCTTAGTGCCATTCACGATTGGCTGTAAACAAGCGATTGAATCAACCAAATTCGCCCAGTGAAATGAACGATTCGACATCCAACCAAACCCCTGTGTTCCGAGCGAATCAACTTGAATATATGCTTCAACTTTATCTGACTTTCGATATGGTTTAACGTTCGAACGATCTATCGCCTTTTTTGTAAGCGGCCAGCGTTGGGCAATATAAACAAACCCCTTACGCTCTCTTACGGTAGTATAATCCACACCTTCGTAATCGATATCTTCTGAAAACTTAGTTATTCCTCTGAAGTATTTATCCCACATCGCATGTCTTTGCGGCATATGCTCATTCCACCAATCTAAGCCAACAATTGCACAACCACTTGATAAGGTAAACCAAAGGTCTTGTTTGAAATTAAAGTCCAAACAATTATTCATCGCTTTCACAGCATCATCATGCTGATCTTCAGGTATTTTTCTTGGTACAGTAGAAACGTGCCCAAACTCATCATAAATAAACATTTTTTTATGGAACTCTGGATGTTGAACCTCGCCATCAGCCAAACCAGCGCCAAGGTTGGTAACGGTCTCATATCGCATAACTAAATTCCTATTCCTAATATTCTTTGATGGTGGATCCATCTCAAAAATATAATCATGCAATCCAAAAAACTCAATATTCTCATGCTCGAACATAGTTTTGTCCCAAAGATGACTTGAGTAATTTCTTCCCGTAATTATCGAAATACTTTTAGGATGAACGTCATCGCATTCCTCACGCATAAAGTTCACCATGTTCCCTGTCCATGCACTCACCTTTGCTCGATTTTCTGAACAATCTTTAATCGTACCATCCTCAAGCTTATAGTCGCGATACTCACACGTTTGATCCGCTTCACTCATCAATTGCCAACCCGCGAGCGCAGTAGAGAACCCCCATCTAGAAACTAAGTATCTGAAATAATTTTTTTGGTGATCATTCGCCGTTTCGTCGCTGTAAAAGTCAACCGGTTTAATCGTATTTAATTTAGGCTCAGATGCGACCTCTGCAGGTGTACTGTCAGCTCCGTTATAGCAATAAGACTCCCAACTAACACCCGGTACAACAGAACTCTTACCTTCGTGAAGTGCTTCCAGCGGAGAGTGTAACAATCCACAGAACATATAATAGATATCCAACTCTGTACAGCGCTCATTCATTCGATCAAACTCCCATGCCTGACCCATCTTCGGTTGATAGTTTCCAAGTGCTTCCCATTCCAACTGCATAAACCAAGGAGCTGCAATAAAACGTGTGAAGTTACCCCCTGAAGAATGCAACTTATTAAATGCCTGGTAGAACGGCATAAATTTTACCGGACCTGATGCTTTATCAGTATGATACCAATCTTCATATAGGGCCCAAGGAATAACTTGACCAACTCCAGTAAAGCTCTTTTTTGTCTTTGAATAACGAAGGTGCTTGTAATTCTTTCCTTGCTCCAAGAAACCTTTATGCTCAGATGCCATAACCTTAAAGGTAGATTCCATTTCAGCAAGTTCTGCTCCATCAATTGCTACACTTATTTGAACTTCATAATCACCAACCTCTTCAGGAGAAAATCGAATTCTAAAGTTGAATGAAGTTGTATCATTTCGCCATTTGTTATTACCTAAATCTCGGCGAAATTCTTCATAGAAAAATGCATCCACTGATTTCACTTGCCTTGACCTGCCATTTTCAATCATTTTATGAAATGTAGCTGTAATATCTACATCATGACGATTAAATGGATTGAGTGTCCCAGTAGCATCGTCCTGAGTTAAAAATGAAACGATCCTGTCATTAATAGCCGTAGGAAGTTTAACCCCATATTCCACTTTCTGAAATTGCTCTACTAATTGAGGAGTTCGGTCCGGGTAATACCAAGCTAACTGTCCTTGTTCTCCGAGAGACTCCACATTAAAAGATGTTAATACCTTTGGTTTTGCAGCACGAAACGTCTGAGCATTCAAAGATGTCAGCATCGATAGAGATAGAATAAAAAGCAGCGACTTGATCATTTATTTTTTCTTTTTGGTACCGGATCATGTCCCCCGTGCGACCATGAATGGCAAGATGAAATCCGTTTTGCACCTAGATAAATTCCTTTTATTGGCCCCCAAACTTTGATTGCCTCAATAGTATAACTTGAACATGTTGGTGTATAACGACAGGACTGAGGTATTAACGGACTAATCACCCATTGATACACTTTCACCAGGAAAATGAATGGAAAACCTATAATTTGTCTAAAAACAGCCATAATTAGGCACAAAATACGCCATTTTTCACGTTCGCTTGTGAATACTTAATAGAAATACGTAACAAACCCTTCCTATTATTCGTTATTTTTATGAGACTTAAATCTTTATCTCCAGTTTATGCGTCATTTTCTCCTCCTTATATCTTTTGCACCAATCATAAGTATTGCGCAACCATCGGATTCTTGGGATGCCGAGAAAATCGAGATTAAACAAGGTGACAATCAAAATATAATATTAAGCGCAGAGATGATTTATGACGAAGGATGGGATGAGTTAGCTCAAACAATTTTTTGGAAACAAATCATGCAACTTTCATCAGATTCATGCTTAGTAAATATTGGATCTACACGAGAGATTATAAAGAAAACGAGCCTCGCTACATGGAATTCGCAAACCAAAGCTGAAAAAGCATCCTTTCGAGATAGTATTAAAAAACTTCATGAACTCCCACAAGATGCTCACGTGTACGTGACTTCAGGGAAGAGTGATTTCTATAAATTTCAGGTCGTATATCCAAGTATTTCTGAGGGGGTAGCCGCTTTTGAACGTTTCGAAGTTGATCCTTGGTATGCACAAGCCATCTTGCTTATTGAGAGTCCGGGACAATTGAAAAAATCACGGGCAGGAGCTTATGGTCCATTTCAACTCATGCCGGCAGTTGCAAGAGCACAGGGTTTAACTGTTAATCGATATACAGATGAACGGAAGGATTTTGAACGAAGTGCATACGGAGCTTCACGCTTGATCCATAGGGTTTGTATTCCCGAAGCAAAGAGAATTCTGAATGCACGTAATCTAGCATTCGATGAAAATGATTTATGGTTTAGATTGTTTGTTCTTCACGTTTACCATGCAGGAGCAGGGAATGTTAGCGCAGTAATTGCTAAGATAAACCCTAGTGAAGGTGGACAATCTTTAATTCGTTCTATGTGGGTTAATTCAGCAGCTCAATTTGGAAATAACTCTCAGAACTATACCCAACTTGCGTTGGCTTCTCAACTAATTCTGGATGAAATGGTGCACGAGAATTATGATTACATCTTAAGATGTTCTGTAGATTAGTCCGCGATAAATTTTAGGGAAATAGAATTAACACAATGCCTTGTGTCCTTTACTGTGAGTCTTTCTCCATGAAACACATGCCCAAGGTGCCCCTCACAATTGGAGCAAATGATTTCTATTCTTCTTCCATCAGCATCTCGAACTTTGGTAATTGCACCAGCAATCTCATCGTCAAAACTTGGCCACCCACATCCTGAACTGAATTTATCAGCTGAGCGATAAAGCTCAGCTTCGCACTGACGGCACACATATGTCCCAGTGGCCTTATGGTTATCGAACTCACCCGTAAATGCGCGCTCAGTGCCCTTACGGAGTATTACTCGCTGCTCTTCTTCCGTTAACGAGTTCCAGTCTTCTTTATTTTTCATCTTCAAACCTAATTAAAATGAAACTCCGCCCATTAACTCAGAGATATCAGATACCGCTGCCTCAAGTGCTTGCTTAAGAATGTTTTCTTGTCCTTTCTTAGCAGTGATTACTAGTTCGCCGCCAGAATTGTTGTATTGGAAAGACACTGATTTAGCAACCTTTAATGTTGGACCTAAACCCTTCATCTTAAACATTGCTTCCAAATCTTTAGCCTGCAATCCTTCGAGATTCACAAAGAAGTTAATCCCTGATTTTCCAAAATCACTCGCTACAGACGGCAGCACCAATCTAGAACTTGCGTTCGCACTGTTTCCAAGTACGGATAACCCTCCGTCCTCGAATTTGTATGCAGGAAGATCAGGCGGTAGCATTTCTCCAAATGTAGAAGTTGCCGTTTCAATTAATTTCTCACCTTTCGATTCTAAACCTAAATAAAGATTCATCATTTTTGATTTGTCAGTTTCACCATCCTTAGGTACGAAAAAAAGAACACCTGCCTTACCGTCAATAACTTCTCCTAAATCATTCGCGCCTGCCATGAGTTTCATTCCGACATACTGCATTCCTCCAATTTTATTCATCGCTTGTGGATGAATATCCTCCATGAATGTTTCCATTTTTTGCACATCGATGTTCATCGAAAATCCAGCAGCTGGTTCTCCACCTCCTAAATGACTTATCACCTCTGTAGTTGGGTCTTTTTCAAAAAACATTTTATCCATCAACTTGTTTCCGAATATATTCTCTGTTTGTATAACAGCCTTTCCATCTTCAAACTTAACTTTCGTATTTACGATAGCTCCATCGAATAGCTTCTTCATTTCTTTCATTTGTGGTTCAGGAATTCCTTCCATTCCTCTCCCTGAATTCTCAATAAAATTCCCAATGTTCATTGCTACAACAATATCACCATCATCTTGCTTCAAGAGTTTGGCAACATCACCTGAGCTAGCTTCACCATCAACTCGCTCAAATGCTTTCTTAAAAAAGGCTTTCTCGTCATAGTTCCCTGGCTTAATAATGATAATAACTAGGTTCTCACGAATCCCCATGGCCATGTCTCCATCAGAGGTATAGCTAAACCCCTTAGCTTCATTAAGATCATACCCCATCTCAGAGCTTAAATGTGATTTCAAATTAGCTTCGTCAAGTACTTCAATAAACAATACTATTTCTTCAGGCGCAGCATCTCTATTCAACGGACCATTTGCGGCATAATATACCGGGCCATTTAGATTGATCATACCTTCGAAAGTCTCGAGTTGCCCTCCAACAATTGCATCTAGCATTTTCACCTTCTCGTATTGCGCTTTATTTAAAATATCCTTAATCTTCGCGTTACCAAACCCAACAACACTTTCATTGTCATTAAGGTATGATGAGAAATATTCTTTGAGTTCCTTGTTCTCTATTGGCGTTTCACCTGAACAGGCGGCTAGTAAGAATACAATTGAAAGAGCAAAAGTGATTTTACGTAAGATCATAGAGCGAAGAATTGAGTTTGTTTATTGAGTATCAAATTTAATCAATAATTCCATGCATATTTTATGCCAAGTATCTGGCTCGACCAATAAATGAGTTCGTACCTTTGTGTATGCACTTAATTGAACCTTATTATCGTTGGCGGAGCCTATATATTGCGGCGGATGATGAGGGTTCGCCCTTTTTTGGTCGAGAGTATAGCGAATTCGAATTTCAAGATTCGGTGTACAACTTTTACATTCATCCACAATGGGATCCAATCGGTTCTCCTACCCTTTTCCTTAAAATTCTCTTCACTGACTATGAAAATGGTTATGTCATAATGGAGATGATAGGAGAATGGAATGATGCTATCGAAAATGACATTATGACGCTCAAAAGGGATTTGATCGATGAAATGCTCCCATTAGGAATCGATAAATATCTTATCATGGGTGAGAATGTCTTAAACTTTCATTCCTCTGATGATTGCTACTATGAAGAATGGTTTGAGGATGTAGAAGACGGATGGATTGCATTTATCAATTTCCATGACCATGTGCGTGAAGAAATGCAACAAGTTGGAATCGATCATTATGTGTTGATGGGAGGAGAAATGGAGGAGATTGAATGGAGAACTTATCTTCCAAATCAGCTATTCGACAAAGTCGAAAGTATCATGTCCAAACGACTAGAATAATTATTATAACGAAGAAATCCGCCTATGAAAATCATAAGCGGATTTTTATCAATTTTAAAGGCTTACTTTCTTACTAAGATATTCGCCGACATCGCTTTATTCCCAACGAAGAAGTGTACTACGTACATTCCGTCTTTAAGGCTTGTAGGAAGAGCTATTGATTCAGAATTTTCTCCAATTTGCGACAAACCAAGATCAGATGTGAAAACAGATCGGCCGTTCATGTCAACAAGATTCATATGCATTTCACTTGAACCTAGGTTCGTGAAATTGATAATCACTTGATTGTTTGAGACATTATATCCCGCAACAAAGTCATTCTGTACTTCAGAAGCTTCCTCAACAGATGCGGTTGCATCAGTAATCACATGCTGAGAGAGGAAAATTTCATCGCCAGATGTCGTCCCATTGTCATTCGCTGTATTAGATGCAATGTAGAAGGTAACATCACCTACACTCGTCGCTGGAGCAACCCATGTCCACCCCCAAGTTGCAGTTGCACTTGTATTCGATGACGCTGTATGCGACACATAATCACGACCAGCGGCGCTAAAATTTTGCGTTCCACCAATCCCAGAACCCGTAAATGATCCTGCGTTTGTATCTGTTCCGTCGAGCGCAACAGACGAGAAACCTTTCTTAGCTGGGTCTGATAAAAGCGTTAATGAAGCTGTATAAGTTACACCCGGCGTATAACTCGTAACTGTGTTGGATGCCGCATCAATCATCGTAAAAACATTTTGAGATGAACCGTCCAACGTAGTTCCCGAATGACACTGTGTACAATTTGCTTCACCAGGAGCACCTGTTAATCCAGATTGCCCACCAGAACTAAGCATATGTGACTTCGTGAAGTTTCTGACAACTCCGTTGTCAGTGTTGGCTGCTTGAAAAGCAAATAATCCAGTTGCAGCAATAGCAAGAGAAGGTAAAACGTATTTTTTTTTCATAGTCGTTGAATTAAGAGAGTGCAATATATTATTAATTATTCAATTTACCTTGTGCATTCCAGCAGTCTAATTGTTCAATTAGGCTATCGGCGAGCTTTGCCTGAAAGTACGGCATCGCCGTTACGCCGCTATTATGTTTAATGGTGTTCAAAATTGCCGAAGCGTTGCCAGAAATATTTCCGTAACCGATTAAATTATAGCCGCCAGCGGCACCTGAATCATGACAACCACTTGTCGAGCAGTTTTGCTCAATGATTGGTTCAACAACTGACGCAAATGAAATCG
>Ga0228674_1001718_pt1 | contig 12779 bp, 9 predicted proteins | sample 1D_rmetaG_FD_189054 | JGI IMG/M metagenome (GOLD analysis project Ga0228674, IMG submission 189054) | Seawater microbial communities from Monterey Bay, California, United States - 1D_r | ecosystem: Environmental > Aquatic > Marine > Coastal | place: USA: California | collected 2016-09-26
CTCCATCGACATTAAATATTTGATATGAGAAGTCAACAGAAGGGGTTTTGGATTGTCTAATTACAAGAAGTTGATCAAAACCAATCCCAAAATTCCGATTCGCTAAAAGTCTGATTTGTTTTTTGTTCAAGGAAAAAGGTTCAGCAATTGCATCAATGATTACGAAATCATTCCCAAGGCCGTGCATTTTTGTGAAAGAGGTTTCACCCATGGTGTTTAATGATACAACATAAGAGGCTACGATCACGATTAGAACTTATAAAAATGACCATAAATGTTATCAGCTCATTAAGTTAAAAGGTTGGCAGGTATTCAGACTGCAACAGACTGTCAATATCCTCTCGTTTTCGAACTAGGTGAATTTCTGTTTCGTCGACGAGGATCTCAGGACAACGTGTTCTTGTGTTGTAATTTGAGCTCATTACGAATCCGTAGGCGCCGGCAGACATGACTGCAAGAAGATCTCCTTCGTCGATTACCAAGTCGCGATCTTTGCCCAGAAAGTCCGAAGACTCGCAAATGGGGCCAACAACGTCGAATCGTTTGGGCTGAGATGAGATTTGGGATTTTGAATTGACAGGGAGGATCTGTTGCCAAGCTCCGTAAAGGGCAGGCCGTATAATATCGTTCATAGCGCCGTCGACTACCGCAAAATTTTTTTCAGCTCCAAATTTCAGGTATTCAACCTGAGTAAGGAAAACTCCAGCGTTCGCAGCAATTGACCTTCCTGGTTCCACAATTAACGTAAGATCACGATCAGCGAATCGTTTTACTGCTTCGCCCAGCAGTTTTTCCGGGCTTGGGATTGATTCATTGTCATACTTGACGCCAAGCCCACCCCCAATGTCGAGATGAGAGATGTTAACACCGCTTTCAATTAACTCGTCCACTATTTCTAGCATTAAGTCTATTGCATCTAAAAAAGGCTCTATACTTGTTATTTGAGAGCCTATGTGACAGTCCACGCCAATTGGATTTATATTTTCTAAATCGAAAGCGCTTTTGTATATTTCATAAGCTTTTTGACTTTCGATACCAAATTTGTTGTCTTTTAAGCCTGTTGATATATAAGGATGCGTTCTTGCGTCAATATCAGGGTTGATTCGAATAGATACCGGAGCAATAACTCCCATTTCTCTTGCAATTCCATTGATACGATTTAATTCTGCCGGAGACTCTACATTAAAACATTTTATTTCTTGCTCAAGCGCGTAACGGATCTCTTTGACTGTTTTTCCTAATCCTGAGAATATAACTTTAGAGGGTTCTCCCCCTGCACGAATTACTCGAGTAAGTTCCCCGGCTGATACAATATCAAAGCCGGCACCAAGCCTGGCGAGTACATTTAAGACACCAATATTGGAATTAGCTTTTACAGCAAAACATATTTGAGCGTTACAGTGAGACAGAGCTTTTTCATATTCTTTATAGTTTTCTTCCAGAGCCGCCCTTGAATAAATAAAACTTGGTGTTCCGTACTTAGATGCAATTTCAGCAAGAGGCACTTTCTCTGCACAAAGCTCACTTGAAATATAATTAAAATGTTTCATAAGTGTAAATTCATCCAATCCATTTCAGTAAGATTTGACAACTATTCAAGCAGAAGATTCGGAAGAAAAAGCGGGATTTTCGGGGCGCAATAATTGCCCCTTCTGGCCGCAACCAGAGAACATAAATGCGGCAAAGGATAGTATTATTAGAGCTCGATTAATAGAAAAATAATGCAACACATCTATCCCTTATATATTGCTGTCTGGGAAACAACCAATAGTATACTGGCTACGGGCAAGAATCACAGCAAAATGATATTACATTCCCGAGCTTGAAAATTTTAATAAACGGACTTATATTTTTACGTTTTTGGCTCGGATAATTTTTTAGATAAAAAATCGGCCTGAAAAGTCTCTATTAACAAACAGGGCAATATTCTCACGAAATGATTAGTCGATCAGTGATGACATTGAAGACATATTTGCTATTAAGCGCGGTAAAAAAATGATTGAAATTAATGATTTAACGAAAACTTTTGGTGATTCTGTTGTTTTAAATAACCTCAGCTTAAACGTTGATAGGGGCGAAGTTCTGGGGTTTCTTGGACCGAACGGGGCTGGAAAATCAACAACAATGAGGATTCTGACTGGATTTCTAAGCGCCAATGAAGGAAATATAAAGATAAATGGGCATGACCTTGAATCTCATGCCGTTGATGTAAAGAAATTGATTGGCTACTTGCCAGAGGGCGCACCTTCTTATGGTGATATGACCGTTATTTCTTTTATGAAATTTATTGGTGAAATACGAGGGTACAAAGGAGATGATTTAAGAGAACGGATAAACCATGTTTTAGAGCTCGTGGATTTGCAGGATGTTACCTTACAAGCAATTGAAACATTATCAAAAGGATACAAAAGGCGGGTTGGCCTGGCTCAAGCAATCATTCACGATCCCCAGATTTTATTACTTGATGAACCAACTGATGGGCTTGATCCAAATCAAAAACAACAAGTTCGCGCTCTTATTAAGAGCCTTTCTAAGGATAAAATCGTCGTAATTTCAACCCATATTCTTGAGGAAGTTACTTCAGTTTGTACTCGAGCGATTATTATCTCAAAGGGTAAAATAGTTGCAGATGGAACTCCAGCGGAGTTGGAGGGTAAATCTCGTTATCACAATGCAGTAACTATTAAACTTTTGAGACCGTATGAGATTTCTGAAGATCTTCTCGAACTTACTGAAGAGTTAAGTATAGAAAAGATGGAAGATTCATTAGGGTATTGTGTGGTCTCGGAAAAAGGCGAATCCCTGTTCGCCTCAGTTTCTGCGTTAGCCCATAGGAAAAACTGGCCGATTAAAGAAATCTTTGCTACCCGAGGTCAGCTTGAAGATGTTTTTTCTAAGTTAACGCAAGGAGCGTAATTATGAATATGATATCGATTATTTTTCGACGTGAATTTGCTAATTACTTTGCTACACCACTGGCCTATATTTTTGTAGTTATTTTTTTAATAACGAATGGAATTTTTACCTTTGAGCTTGGTGGATTTTATGCTCGCGGACAAGCCGATTTGCTTCCGTTTTTTAGTTTCCACCCTTGGCTTTATTTATTTATGGTTCCTGCCCTTGCGATGGCCTTATGGGCCGATGAGAGAAAATCCGGAACTATTGAGCTCTTATTAACTCTACCGATAAATTTACACCATGCAGTATTAGGTAAGTTTGCGGCGGCTTGGGCTCTCATGGGTGTAGCCTTAGTTTTGACTTTTCCGATTTGGGTCACGGTAAATTATCTGGGAGAACCGGACAATGGTGTTATTGTTGGAGCATACATTGGGAGTTGGCTTATGTCAGGCGGTTTTCTAGCGATTGGCTCATGTATGTCGGCGACAACAAAAAATTCGGTTATTGCTTTTGTTCTTACAGTCAGTTTATGTTTTATTTTCATTGTTATTGGATCGCCAATTTTACTGGATTCTTTCCCTCATTGGGTCCCGCAGTTTTTTGTTGATTCCTTTGCTGCGCTGGGATTTCTGACCCACTATGATTCAGTGTCTAAGGGAGTGCTAGATATACGCGATATTCTGTTCTTCGGCGTGTTTATCTTCGCTTGGCTCTTTGCAAGCGGCGTTGTTATTGAAATAAAAAAAGCGAATTAATTGGGGTAGAAAGCATGAAGGGTTATGGTTTTTTGGTTTCTCGAATGGGGTTGGTAATTATTGCCGTAGCGCTGCTTTTGTGTGTTGGGTTAATAAGTTTCCTGCCAAGTGTTCGAATCGATCTTACTGAAGACAAGTTGTATTCTCTGTCTGATGGCACAAAGGGAATCATCGCCTCTCTACCTGAACCGTTAGAGTTACTGTTCTTTTATTCTGAATCTGCAACAGAAGATAATCCTCCAATACGGAGTTATGGGTTTCGCGTTCAGGAATTTTTAAAAGAAATCGTAATTGGAAGTAATGGCCAATTAACGTTCAGAGTAATCGATCCGGAGCCATTTTCGGAAGAAGAAGACTTGGCTAAACAATTTGGGATCCAACCAGTGCCTTTGAGTCAGGGTGGTGAGGGAATCTACTTTGGGCTGGTTGCTGTTCAAGCCCGATCCGACTTGGAACTTGATTCACGACGATCTGAAACGCTCGCACTAGTTCGGCCTGATCAGGAGGAGTTTTTAGAATACGAAACGATGAAGTTGGTTTCAAGAGTAAGCCGACCGGAGCTCCCAACAATTGGAATCCTAACCGACTTAACGATTGATGGTGGGTTTGATCCTGCTTCGGGAAGACCAAGTGAGCCCTGGATGATTATGGATATCATTCGTCAACTTTATTCCGTCAGTCGGCTTGATATTGCATCTACAGCCATCGCGGAAGATATTGATATTCTTATGATCATTCATCCCGAGGGTCTGTCTGAGCAGACACTTTATGCCATCGATCAATTTGTGCTTAAGGGAGGAAAGGCTTTAATTTTTTTAGATCCGAACGCGGATTCCATGGTGGCACGTTCTGCACAAGGGATAATGGTTCCAGCAGGATTAAGTTCTTCTCTTCCAGGCCTGCTTGAGAGTTGGGGCGTTCAATTTGACCCTCAAAAAGTACTCGCAGATAGTGATCTAGCTTTGCGTGTAATGTTAGGTCAAGGCTCTCGGCCAGTCGCCCATTTGGGTATGCTTGGAGCTAAAAGGTCTGCTTTGTCTCAAGATGACATCATTACGAGTGAATTAGAGACATTGAATTTGTCTTCCGCCGGCGCCATAAGTGCAAGTGACGGTTCGTCTATGAAATTTGAACCTCTCGTTCAGTCCTCAGATCAAGCGATGCTAATGGATGTGAGTTATTTTGAAGACGTTTCCAATCCCTCAACATTATTCGATCAGTTTGTACCAACGGGCGAAGTTTATACCATCGCGGCGCGTGTTAGCGGTCGGGTAGAGACTGCGTTTAAAAATGGTAGACCACCACAATCGACCAGTGACGATTTGGACATTGAAAGCGATGAGCAAGACTCTTCTGTTTCGGCCTCAATTAGCCCTCCTGATCCTGAGGAAGAAACTAATAATGGTGCAATACATTTAGAGTCTTCTACAAGCGAGATAAATTTGTTAATTTTCGCAGACAGCGATTTTCTGAGTGACAGGTTATGGGTCCAGGTCTCGCAATTTCTTGGTCAAAGAATTCCTCAGCCATTTGCGAATAACGCAGATTTTATTATTAATGCACTTGACAATCTTGCTGGTGATTCCAACCTGGTAAGTATTCGAAGCAGAGGTCGTTACTCGCGACCTTTTGATAGAGTTCTAAAGATGCAGCGAGACGCGGATGACCGGTTGAGAGTTCAGGAATCGGAGCTTCTTGAGGGACTTGCAGATACTGAGGAGCAAATTGCGCAGCTAAGTGTGGGTCCAAACGGAGAACCCCTTGGAGAGATTACTCCTGAAATACAGGCTGAAGTTGACCGGTTTAATACCGAGATGTTGGAGACACGTCGTAATCTGCGTAGTGTTCAGTTTAAGCTTACTGAAGAGATTGACAAATTAGGAAATAACCTAAAGTGGGCAAATGCACTTGGTATTCCTTTAATCTTATCGGTTGGCATATTTTTTTCTGTTGCTTTAAGAAATCGTAGGCGTCGTGAGCATGTCAATACTTAGAAATAGAACGCTTCTCCTTTTCAAAGCAGATCAATAAGCATCACTTGCTTTTGTATTTGGCAAAGTAACAGATATTTTTGTGCCAATATTTTCTTCGCTCTCTATATTAAGGGCGCCTCCATGGGCTTTTGCTATAAGTCTACATAAATATAAACCTAGGCCGAAGCCACCCGTTATCCTTTGGCGAGCACTATCTGCTCTATAAAATGGTTCGCTAATATGTTTTAAGTGTTCCTTAGCTATGCCTTCACCATAATCAATTATTTCAATAACTACATGTTCGGGTAAGTGAAGTAGATTAACTTCTATAGCCTTATTTCGGCCATGTCTTATCGCATTGTTCATTAAATTTGTGATTAAAAGTCGAAGGCGTAATTTATCAATCGGAACGTGCGAATCTGTTTCTGGAAAGTTGATCTGTATACCACCTCTATAGTCGCTAAAGTAATCAATCACTGAAGTAACAAATTTCGTTATCAATGTGTTCTCTTTTACAAGGACAACATGCTCATCATTGAGACGTTCCGCTTCAATAAGATCAGCAATCAGATGGTCTATTTCATCAATGTCTTTATTTAACTCTTCTTTCTCGTCGCTATCAGGAATGAACTCGAGCCTTAATTTAGCTTTTGTCAACGGCGTTCGCACTTCGTGACTTATCGCTAGAAGTAACTGTCGCTTTGCTTCTAACATGGATTGCAATGAATCAGCCATGTGATTAATGCTCTCCGTTAGCTCTCCTAGTTCATCTTGTCGATCTGTTTTGACTCTGAAGTTAAGATCGCCGCTTTTAAGACGCTCCGCCCCAAACCGTAATTTACGGATTGGGTCAAGTAGGCGATTGACCATTAAATAGTTGAAGAAAAGTGCTAATACCGCTAAGGCAACTCCTACATAGAGCACAATGTAATTTGCATTATTTGGTTCCGAGTTCCGCTGATAAAGATAAAAAACATAGCCCTCTCGCTCAACTTTGATAATATCCTCCCCGCTTACTGAATGCATCTCTGCATCGTTCGACAATCTTCGCACATACAATGAAGCATCGAGATCAAGTCGATTATCTCCGTCTGAGCTCCAGCGCATTATTGGGTTGCTTATTGTGATGCTCCACTCTAATTCATTAGCAAGTCTTAAGGCATTTCGGAGATTTGGTGGAGCTCCAATATCTTCGATTATTGACTCAACATTTCGCGCGAAAAAATCTGGGATTGACTCAATTGCATTTACATTTTTGTTAATTGTCCTGAGAGATAATGAGATGATCAGAAAGAAAATAAAAACTGTTATACTGAAGATCATTAGGAGTCGCAAAAAAAGCGAATACCGTATCGATTGAAGCGTGAGGTTCATAGACAACTCTCAGTCTTATCGCTGTTAGTTTCTTTGCCCAACAAATTCGTATCCTCGCCCCCAGACTGTTTTAATAAATCTTGGTTTTTTGGAGGTATCGTTTAATTTATGACGCAATCGACTTACTAATGTATCGACTGCCCGTGAGAACAGTTCGGCGTCAATCCCACGCAGAAGATTCATCAGTTCATCGCGAGTAAAAGTTCTATTCGGAAATTTCATGAATAAAATCAACAATTCGTATTCCATCGTGGTTAATTCGAGTAGAGCCCCGTCCATTTTAATTTCTCTTCTCAATACATCAGCATCAAGTCCCGCAATAGATTGTATTCTCCTAAGGTTTCCTTCGTCCCCGTATCGCCTTAAGATATTTTGAATTCTCGCCAAGAGTTCTCGAGGCTCAAAAGGTTTCGATAGGTAGTCATCAGCTCCCAGCTCAAGGCCAACTATTCGGTTATCTACCTCGGCGTGGGCTGTTAGCATTAGAATTGGTAAAAGTCCGTATATAGCAGATTTGGCTCTTATTTCCTTACACACTTCAAAGCCATCTTTTTCGGGCAGCATGACGTCTAAAATGAGCAAGTCAGGTTTTTGCTTTTTTATCAGTTCGAATCCTTTGCTTGGTGTAGTCGCAACGTGGGCTTCAATTTCATTTTTAAAAAGGTATTGCGTAAGTAAATCGCCAAGGTTTTTATCGTCGTCAATGATAAGAATTTTTTTCATTACGATCCTATAATTTCTTTTGAAAAACTAATTAAAAACGAGAAGATTGTATTACAGGGGCGGCCTTAAGTCGAAGTGTGGCATGCATTCAGGTAAACTGGTTGCGGTTAGATGATATCAATTTAGGTAGTCTCTTATACCTTTTAATAGCAAGGATTCCATGATCTCCGTCAATAAAATTCAACTAATCAGAGGAGCACAGTTGCTTTTGCGAGAATCGAGTCTTGTTCTTAAAAAGCATCAAAAACTAGGAGTCATCGGACGAAACGGTAGCGGTAAAACGAGTTTTTTCAATGTGCTCGCTGGATTAATCCCTCTAGAGGCCGGTGACGTTAGCGTACCAGCTGGACTGAGAATCTCTATTATGGCTCAAGAAATCTTGGACATAAATAGATCAGCATTAGATTTTGTGATTGATGCACATAAGCAATTTCGAGAGATTGAATTAGCTTTAAAAATCGCCGAAGAAAAAGGTAATACATCTGACTTGATAAAGCTAATGGGAGATTTCGAACAGATCGGTGGATACGAAGTTCCGAAAAAAGCAGAGCAGTTGTTGTCTGGGCTTGGCTTTAGAGCTGACGAATTTTTTTTACCTGTCATGAAGTTCTCTGGAGGGTGGAGGGTGCGTCTAAATTTAGCTGCGACTTTGATGATGCCTGCAGATCTAATGATGCTTGATGAACCAACCAATCACCTCGACCTGAAAACGACACTGTGGTTAGAGCAATGGTTGAAACGCTACAAAGGAATGCTTTTAGTAATTTCTCACGATCGAACTTTTTTAGATGCGGTTATAAATGGAATTATTTCAATTGAAAATCTTAACTTAGTTCAGTACAGCGGTAGCTTTAGTGATTTCGAAAGACAGAAAGCCGAAAAAATGGCACTTGAGAAAAAGCTTCTTGATAAGCAAAATAAAAGGCGCTCTGAAATTGAGAGTTTTGTTAAGCGCTTTTCCGCGAAAGCCAGTAAAGCGCGTCAAGCGCGAAGTAGGATAAAAGAACTTGAAAGAATGCAATCAATTACGGCCGCTTATATTGATTCCCCATTTAATTTCCGATTTTTTAGTATTGATTCCTCATCGGGATATCTTATTCAAGCAGATTCCTTGCAAGTAGGGTATGAATCTGTCGTAGTTGATAAAGTAACAATTAATATTTCCGAAAGCTCAAGAATCGGTTTTCTTGGAAAGAATGGCAGTGGGAAGTCAACGTTATTGAAAGTTTTGGCGAGGAGAATGCAAAAATTGGGTGGCAGGCTCGCTGTTTCGAAAAAAACTAAGGCGGGGTTTTTTGGGCAACATCAAATAGATGAATTAGAAGCTGATATGTCACCTTTAGAGATAATCCAAGAAGTTAACATCAAAAAGACCTCTCAAGAGATTCGCAATTTTCTTGGCGGATTTGGTTTCATGGGGCAGCGAGTTGATGATCAGGTGTGTAATTTTTCTGGAGGCGAAAAAGCACGATTAGCCCTTGCCCGATTGGTTTGGATGAAACCAAATTTATTGCTCTTGGATGAGCCAACTAACCATTTAGACCTTGAAATGATTCAGGCTACTACTACTGCGCTGCAGAGTTTTAACGGCGCCGTTATAGTTGTTTCCCATAATCGTCACTTGTTGTCCGCAACGGTTGACGAGCTCTATTTAATTCATGAGGGAGGTTTTTCCCCGTACGAGGGCGACCTAAATGACTATGAGATTTGGTTACGAAAATCATTTGATAAAAAAGATCAACAACAGAACACGAGCACTAAAGAAAATTTTAAGAAAGCAGAAAGGAAAAATTCAGCAGTACTTCGGTTGCAGACAGAAATAGAGCGAAAAGAGATTAAAACAGTTGAGATAGATCTGGAAAAAACGGTTGAGGAGATTGCAAAGCTTGATGATAAGATGTCTGAGGCCGCTTTGTATTTAGAAAAGAACAAAAAAGACTTAGAGGAAGCGATTTTACTGAGGAGTCAATTACAAACGAAAGTTTTCGGACTTGAAGCGCGATGGTTCGATCTAAGTGAAGCCTTGGATAAAAAGCTTGAGTAAGCTGGTCCACTGGTAGGTGCGTCATTTATGAGATAAGGTTTGCATCTTATGTTTTCGATCAAAGCTAACGATCGGGTGGCTATTGCTACTAACTTTTAAAAATCTTGGAAATAGTCATGGTTAATAGTTGGCAAATCTATAAGCGACTTTTACGCTATGTCAGGCCCTATCTCGCTGTTTTCATCGTGAGTGTTGTAGGGTACATAACTTTTGCTTCAACAAGCGTCCTGGCAGCGAGATGGCTTGGCTGGACGGTTGATGCGATAGAAAATAACGACTCTGAATGGCGATTGTATAGCCCATTGCTTTGTGTCCTTATTGCGCTGATCCGCGGCTTGGGTGGATTTCTGGGTAATTATTCCATCGCGTATATTGCGAATCATCTAATTCACAACTTTCGTAGTGAGATTATTCGTCGAGTTTTGGTGCTTCCCGTCAATTTTTTCGATCGGTCCGAGGCCGGACGGTTGATTTCTAAAATTACGTACGACGTTACACAGGTGACTGGTGCAGTTACTAATGCGGTTACCGTAATTTTGCGAGAAGGCTTGACAGTAGTTGGGTTGCTTGGAGCTTTGATTCTAATCGATTGGCAGCTCAGCCTCATGTTCTTAATAATTGCTCCGATAGTCGCCAAAACTGTTGCAATAGCTGCGAAAAAATTCCGAAAGTACAGCACTCAGATGCAAAATTCTATGGGTGACGTCACTCAAATTACGACAGAATCGATCCGAGGTCATTTAGTTGTCCGAACATTTAATGCCATAAAGCACGTTGTCAAAAATTTTGAGATGGCAAGCGAACGTAACAGATCTGAAAATATGAAAATGGCTGCAACAGAAGCAATTAGTACGCCTTTGATACAGCTACTTGTCAGTATTGCAATCGCATGTCTTGTTTGGTTTTCAATGGCGCCAAGTTATATTGAATCAAGATCTTCGGGGGAATTTGTAGCTTTTCTTGCTATGGCTTCTTTGTTGGCAAAACCAATCAGACAGCTCTCACAAATTAACTCAGTGATTCAGCGCGGGTTAGCTGCCGCAGCGAGCATTTTTAACCTGCTGGATGAGCCTGCGGAGCCCGATCAAGGTACTGAAAAAATTGATGACCAAATTGATTCAATCAGATTTTTGGGAGTCTCTTTTAAGTATCAAGAACAATCACGTGAATTGAACGGAAAAGAGGCCATTAAAACCCCGTTCGCTGTCGCGGGGATTAATTTTGAGGTAAGGGCTGGAGAGAAAATTGCTTTTGTCGGTAAATCAGGCAGTGGCAAAAGTACTTTACTTAGCCTAATTCCTCGATTCTACGAGAAGTCAGCTGGCGAAATATTTATTAATGATAAACCTATAAGTAAATTTTCATTAACCAGCTTGCGGAGTCAAATCGCATTAGTCAGCCAAGATGTCGTGTTATTCAACGGCTCGATCCTCGAGAATATTTGCTACGGTAAAGGAGATTCGATTGACAGGGATCGTGCGTATGAGGCAGCAAAGAGCGCTCATGCAATAGAATTCATTGAGAAACTTCCTGATCAATTTGAGCATAAAATTGGGGATCATGCATCACTACTGTCTGGTGGTCAGCGTCAACGGTTAGCGATCGCCCGCGCGCTGTATAAGGATGCGCAAATCTTAATTTTGGATGAAGCGACTTCTGCTTTAGATTCTGAATCCGAAACATATATTCAAGAAGCTCTCAGCACACTCATGGCTGGGAGAACCACCTTTATTATCGCCCACCGATTATCAACAATCGAAAGTTCCGATAAAATTATGGTAATGGAGGGTGGGGAAATAATTGAATCGGGGACGCACCAAGAACTTATAAATAACGCTGGACACTACGCGTACTTAAACGAAATCCAGTTCAGAGATCTTTAGTTTTTTGCAGCTCCTCTAGCTTGGAATATTTCATAAAGTTGTAAAAGGCTGCGTTCATAGAAGTAATAAATCCGTCAATTCCCCCGAGAAAATGACCTTTAAATATAAAAAACTGAATAAAACTTATTGGGAAAATAAAAACGATTACAAAAATACTTGCAACATCTCCCTTTTCAAGTTTATCTTCAGCTTTGAGTTCACTATATCGATTTGCTTTTTCAAACCTCTGACTAAGCGTTAAATTTTCATAGTGTAAAATGCTGGCAGATGTAGATCTTATCTTTCCGGTTACTGAAATACTTTCGTGCACTCTCTTAATTTCATAACGCCCTGAAGATTTTCTAAAAAATCGAATTAATCGATCTTTGCCGCCAAAGTGCCTAATTTTTTTTCCGTTTCTGAGCAGAACTCGGTATGATTGGAGCGCATCATACGTGTTCTCTTTGATCATCTGGGTTATCTCATTGAAAAATTCCTTTGTGCAGATCTCGTCTGCATCAAGATTAAGGACCCAGTGGTTTCTGCAAAGATTCAGCGCGAACGCCTTTTGTTTACTAAAGCCAAGCCATTCTTGTTTGTATATCGATACGTTTTCATACTCAGCGGCAAGAGTCAGCGTGCTATCGGTGCTTCCGCTGTCAACTAATACCACTTCATCAAAATTTTTGACATTCTCAAGGACCGCCTGAATATTTTTTTCCTCGTTAAGGGTAATGATATAAACGCTAGCCTGAATGTTATCCGTCATAAAATTCTCGATATCTTTAAAAAATTTAGATTTAGGGTTTGCTCGAAGAAATTTTCATAATTTTTGCAATTTGAATGGCAGTCACTGCGCTCAAAACACTCTCAGGATTCAGAGACGTAAGGCAGTGGTGATTAAATGAACAGCGGTGGGCATCACAATGTTTTCCACATCGTTTCGACCCTCTGATCACCCTACTATCTTGACCTAGGGGCGCCCAGATAGATTCTATACTCGGCCCAAATAATGCAATAACACTTATACCTACTGATGCTGCGAGATGCATTGGACCGCTATCGCTACCAATAAATACGACAGCTCGTTTTAACAATGCGATGAGTTCTGGATATTTTGTTTCGGTAAATTGATTTAATATTTCATGAT
>Ga0228674_1001721_pt1 | contig 12774 bp, 17 predicted proteins | sample 1D_rmetaG_FD_189054 | JGI IMG/M metagenome (GOLD analysis project Ga0228674, IMG submission 189054) | Seawater microbial communities from Monterey Bay, California, United States - 1D_r | ecosystem: Environmental > Aquatic > Marine > Coastal | place: USA: California | collected 2016-09-26
GGCCAAGACCATTTAGCAAAGAAAAACATAATAACACCACTTACACCCATAATATAGTAACGCCAGTTTTCTAATGTTGAAATCTTTTTCGTTTGATCGTTAATACGAGAATGTAAACCACGTTCCATTATTTCAAGCTTTTCAAGTATTTCTTTATTACTCATAGCTCGTTTTTCAGCGTTGTGCTGCGCAAGTTTTTCATGGTCTCCACGAGACGATCGTCTGTATTCTTCTAACCTATCGCTCAATACTTGTAAACGTAAATCTTCATTGCGTCTTGTTTCGTCTACTGTTCTTTCAATTTCTTCAAGCTTTTCTTTAGTAAAAGCAATCACTTCTGACTGAACAGCAACATTCTTACTAAGGTCAACCATAACATCCATTGATGTTTCAACCTTGTTAAAGAACTTTTGAATTTGTTTAATGTCGCTCTGAATCAAGCGAATATCGGTTTCCCAGTTTTTCTCTGATGCCAAGATATTATTCCTTTAATGCCTTTTGATAACGGAGGCTAGTGGCGAACTCCATGATTATATTTTAATCACACTAGAAATAATTTAAATTGTCAGTATTATTTATCCGCCAATGCCTCTTCATAATAGACAATTATTGCTTTTTGTTCGTTTATATATCGGCGTAATTCACCGATACCAATAGCAAGGTTTTCATAACCTTTTGAACTAACGGCAAACACTACGAAGTTACCTGATTTTGATTTAAGTTCATTTACTTTTTCATCAAGGTTATCTTCAGTAATAATCATCCATTCCATTGGTGGAAAATCAACAAGTGGTGGTCTTGCTTGTATAGGAATGTTTTGTTTTTGATATTCAGTCTGAGTTACTACTACCGGTTCCGGCTGGCTCAGACACGCTGTCAGTATCATCAGCATCGGAAGGAGGAGTAGTATCTTTAGCGATTTCGTCAATAAGTCTGTTAACTGCATTCTGTACTCTTTCTTCTAAATCTACAGGGTCAGTTAAAGCTTCCATATCTAAATCAATGCGAGCAAACTTGTTACGCAATGTATTTAAATACTCACGCGACTCTGCTAATTGTTTCGTAAGATTTTGGTTTAATGTTTCGTTGCGCTGTGCATCAGCGACCATAGTGTCCACAGTATTTTGTAATGTTTCAGCTGCGGATACCAGTTTAACGTTATTGGTCCGAAGAACGCTTATCGTTTCCTCAGACCAATCGTAGTACTGTTTGGCGCCATATCCTATACCTGCAAATAGTCCGCATACGATAATTAATAGATATAATTTCGCCATGTTATCACCCTATTACTTTGAGCAATATGATGCATATAAGCCTTCAAATTTAGCTTTATCGCAGCCATACTTTTCTTTCATCTTGCCGTACATTTCTGTTTTTGTACAAGATGCGTTTAGTTTTTTCATGTCAGCGCCGATTTTAGCATCGTCCGAGTCAGAATCATCATCGTCGTCTTTGTCATCATCGTCGTCGTCATCATCATCTTCATCTTCGTCTTCATCATCGTCGTCTTTTGCTTCTTCTAAATCTTCTTCCATAGCAGATTTATATTTTTCTTCTAAAGCAGCAGCGATACGTGATTGCATTTCTTCTGCGAATGCGTCTTTCATTTCCAATGGATTTTGATCCAACGCTTCTTTGATAATTTTTTCTAAAGACATTTCTATCTCCTTATTGTTAGATTTAATATTTCTATACTGTATTTATAATTATTTAAACATCTTAGCTTGAGTAGAAGGGCCTACAATACCATCTGCAACTAAACCATTACTATTTTGCCATTTTTTCACAGCGACAAGGGTTCCAAATCCAAAATCACCATCAGCAGCAACACCAATAGCTTTTTGCATCTTTTTAACATCATCACCTTGCATACCCTTGCGTAGAGTACGAACAGAAGTAGATGTTTTCTTTGTTTTAGGAGCAGGTACTTTACCACCAAGAATTGCTAACGCTTCGTCCCAACGACGGTTACGATCTGCTAATCCAATTGTACCACCATTAATCTTTTTGGTTAAACCTTTGTTATCACCTTTGTCAGCAAACTTTTCTAATTTGTTTGTTGCCCAAAACCAGCAAGCAGACTCAATAGCACCCGTCGGTGTTGATACATATTCCGCGGCTTCTTCGGCGCTTAAGTCAACTGTGTTTGCAAATTGTGTGTAATTATTTCTTCCTGTAAGCTGCTTGATACCTCGACCCCTAAAGAGCCAGCCATCGCCGGGATTGACGTTTCCCAAAGCACCTCGTTTGGACCTAAACTCATCTTGGTAGACGTAGTTTGCGATTTTTTCTTGGTCTCTTGCATATTCTTTTGCATCACGTTTTCCTTTTCCAAAATAACGGCCAAACACTGAGTTCAAAGCCTTTTCTGAATAATTAAGGTTTTCTACTAATCTTGTAAAGTCTAATGACTCATGCGCGCATTGTGCCATAAAGCCAGCGATACGATTATTTGTATTGATTTCATATTTTTCAAACATTGGTACCGCTGCTTCATACCAAAGCTCTGGTTCTTTATTTGAAGGAATCATTGCACTAAATTGTTCTAAAGTAATCATTTATTGTCTCCCATAATATCTCTTAGTCTTTTCTTTTTTGAACTCTTATTACTTGACGTCCATTTCTTTTGTCCTGCTTTAGACATGTGACCGCCATCCATACCAGCTATATTTCCACCACTAACATTATTTACTGGCTCTTCTTGTATTTCTGGTTTTGCATCAATGTTATTCTTTTGTCTAAATGATTTTAAATCAGATGATGCTCTTTCTCGTCTTTTCTTGGCATCCAAAGCATCTTTAACATTTTGAGTATGGAGTTTATCAACGTCCATTCCACGTTTTGCTAACTGCTGTTTAAATCTTGCTCTGCCGAATGCTTCATTTACATTTTTTCTATTGACATTCTCTGCAAGTGTGGTATAATAGTTATAACTACTAGAAAATAATTCTAATGATTCATCTAATTGGTTATCAGTAATATCTTCGTTCAAAAACATATCCTCATCAGTAAATGCTTTATATTCTCTAATCAAAAAGAGAGCGGCTGCATATGATGCTAGTTTTGAACTACCACCTGGGACTTTGGCGAGTAATTTCTTCAGGTTAGCAATCATACGATCAAAGATACGCCATGCGGCACGCTGTTTTTTAGTATTTAAATCTTTTGATTTGATTAGTACTTTACCATCTTTATCAATGATGCCTTCTTTATATGCAGGCCATTTTTCAAACGGCGTAGCTAGGCGTCGAATAAATTGGTATACCATAAATAGATCTACAACCATGTTTATATTCCTTTTAGCAGTTCGCTAATGTATTTATCTGATTCTATACTATCTTTATGTATGACATATTCGTCGTAAGAAACGACACTAGGCATAAAGTTTAAATATACCACAAATGGTTTTAAAAATTCGTGGTATTCATGTAGTTTCATAAAAAGCATGTTAGTTGCTTCTGGTCCAAAGATATTATATATAACGATCAAGTGATTCAGAATCAGCCTTTCTTTCAAATCATTATCTTGTTTGTATCTACCAAATAGTTTACGTAAATACTGAAATCTCTTCAAGTCCTCATAAAATTCGACGGTATCGGTACAATTTGGATTGTCGTAATACTTCGAAGCAAATAACAGAAAGGTTGATTCTGTTAATATCATTTTTTATTAGGTATCCGCAACTACTGCATCGTCGCCTGTACCACTAACACCTAAGTCGCCAACAGTAGCGTCTGCACATGTTCCGCCCTTCATTGGTACTAAACATTCCGCAAAGTGGCGGCTGTTAGCTGTGTGATATGACCACCAACCCGGTCCTGTAAGACCTTTTGCTCGGTTAGATGCTAATGCTGCTTCTTCGTCTGAAACGAAAACCGCGTTATCTTTGTCGTTTGATTTGTTTGGATTAGATGCAGTTGCAGACAGCCATTTTGGTGCTGATGCCGCGTTATCTAGTTTTGCCCATGATCCCATTGTAGTTCTCCTTAATGAGGTTTAGTAAATTTTTGGTTTTGGTTTATTCTGAGTTTGTTTCAGCTTAGCCTTAGCCCTGTCTATATCTCTTTTTAATCTATTAGATTTTCTTATAGCAAGTTTTTGATGGATATTATCTCTTCTTTTATCTTGTATCCTAGCTAATGTAGACTGATGTCTGTCATTTTGAGCTTTTTCTGCGTCTGTTTTAGCCCTCTGCGTGCCACGAATATTACCTTGTTTATTCATCAACGCGGCTTTTCCTACTGCTTTAATGCCTCTTCCTGCAAGCCTTGTCGCAGCAAATGCAGCCCTTGCTGTTCCACCAATAACTTTACCAGTGGCACCTAATAATTCCTGAAGTTCTTCCTCAGTCATATTTTCTAGTTGTTCTATGGTAATATTATTTTCGTTAATGATGTCGATAATAGCTTCGTTCATTTCTTCGTATTCTAAATCTTCGCCAAGTTTATACTTATAAGGAGCTGGTTTGCCAGTCATAGAATTGCTTTTTGGATCTTTTCTTACAAGACCTTTTGGATCTTTTAAGTGAATATCATCATCAGTTGTACGTTTAATTTCTGAACCAATGCCTTTATGACGCTTATCAAATCTCTTTTGATGCTTGTCTTGCGCCGCCTTTGTCGCTGATCCATAATCTCCGCCGCCAGCCATTCTTTTATTAGCTGATTGCTTGTATTGTTTTAATGACTTTTTCTTATAGCTTTTTAAAGTTGCAGGAGATAATTCATCAAGCTGTTCTGTTGATTCGTGTCTTGCAGCAGGATCGCCTTTAGTTACTGTATGAGGTTTACCTTTAATGTGTACAATAGCATTACCATTTCGGTCTACATTACCATTATAAGTACCATTTTTGACCGCTTTACGAGCAGCCATAACCTTTGGATGTTTAGGATCAAATGTTTCATTTACATTGGAACTGCTGTGATGAGGCAAATGGTGTGCATGCGTGTAAGTAGCCGTTTTGTTAATTTTATGATTTTCATTGCCATGATGATAAGCCGTCATATGCTTTTTTAAGCCAGCTTCATCGCCTTTAGCATTAGCCTTCATGGCTTTATGTAAGTGTCCTACTTGAGCTTCGTGATGAGGCACTGAAAGATGAGTTGTATGGTAACGATCATATCCTTTATCAGTTTCTCTGTCATGGAAGTTCTGGGCGTGTTGTAAATGTGCTTGAGTTTCTATCTTTTTTCGATCATATGAATCATTACCGGTATTTGTGTGCTTTGGTTTATAAGCATGCTTTACAGAAGTATAATAAGATTTTCTCTTATCTGCGCCTGCCCACTTGGTTAGCGCTTCATCTAAATCTGGTTCCACTGATTCTGTGGTATAACCCATAGCTTTCATTCTATGATGGTCAACTTCTTTTTCAGCCCTAATTCTCTCACCTGTTTTAGGATGCACCATCCAATGTGGAGTATATTCTGTGCCAACCTTTTCATTAACTGAATTGCAGTTACAATGCGGGCAATCTGCAGAACAATCACAATCTTCAGCTTTGGTATCAGCGCCGCAGCATTTATCAGAACAATGAGTGTCTTTTGCTTCATTAAGATGTTTTTTAAAGCTTTTCATTTTGCATTCCTTTAATATTATTCTTTATTTATAAAAAAATTACCATTTGACCTTATCAGCCCAGTATGCAGCTGACATTTTACCTTTAGCAATATTTTTACCATGACGAGCCTTAAATGACTTGCGCTTGGCTTTCATTCTATCAGACTCACCTTTTTTAGGATCGCCCGCAGTAGAAGCGCCTTGCTCGCCAAAACGAATTGTTTTAATTTTATCGCCGTCTTTAGCAACAACAATATGACTTTTGGTAGGGTGCGAAGGTGTACCTTTAGCTTTATTGAACCCTTTTACTCCTGCACGCTGTAAACGTGAATCTTTTTCTTCTGATACGAATTCTTTAAAATTTTTCATTAGTGATGTCCACGGAATTTAAATGTTTTACTGTAATCTGCTACTTGTTGTTTTTTATCTGGTTCACCGTTACGATCATGTTTAAACTGACCTCTGTATATGCAAAGTTCTTTTACCCATGCCTTTGGACTGAGTGTGTCAGCCCATATGAACTCTCTACGGCGAGGATCCCAAGCTTCTAAATTCCATTCACCTTTATGACGGTCACCATCATCAAGGAACTTTGAAACTCTGTACTTAACTTTAGTCTTTGGGAATTCAATAATCTGAGCACCGCCTTCGCCATCGCTGGTATCTTTTTTCCATTTAGGTGGTCTATCTACGGCTTCATTTAAGTGTTTCTTAAAGCTTTTCATTTTTACTCTCTGTTACGTTATGTATTGCCTTACCAGTAATTTCAGTATCTCTTTTTACATGATTCATACCAGTTTCTTTGCTATAATAAGTGTCTTTGTTAAAATCACCTTTCATTTTATATACGCTAAATTTTGAGCCTGGAGAATATTTCTTTAATATGTGGGCGCCTTTAGTAGCATCTGCAGTAGTTTTATACGCAGCACCGCCATGGTCACCATCCTGCCTACCGGTTTTCCAATGTTTTCTGCTCTTCAGTTCAGGACATCCGTCTTTTTCATTTTGTTTTGCTCGATTTATTGAAGCATCATACAACCTTGTATGTCCGATAGTATATAATTCACTAATATATCTTTTAAAGCTTTTCATTAAAACTGCTCCGGATAAATTTTTCTTTGTTCGGTAATCCATGTATCCCAAGCTTTTTTCTGCTTACTTGTTTTCCATTCTTTACCATTCAATTTAAAGTTGCTGCTACGCGAACTTGTCATTTCAGCTGCTTTTCTCATAACAGACAAATGGTCGCCTGCATCGTTTTCTGTTCCATACACTTTAGCCATGTTAGAATATTTAGTAAACCACATATTATGCTTTCTCATAGCACCTGGGAATGCAAGATCCGCATATGCATAACTTTCAAGTGTCCCAGACATTAACTGAGCATATACTAAATCATTATCGGTTACGTTTTTAGTTGGTAACTTTAATACTTTAACTTTTGGTTTAACAAAATCTGTGCCTTGAGCATCATGGTATTTTGACCAAGACTTAGCGGTGTATTCTGTTAAATGTTGTTTAAAGCTTTTCACTATAGTATTCCTTACTTAAACTTTAGATACGGTTTAAAATTATACATTTGTTTTGAATTATCAGCCATGCCATTTCTGTCATGCATAAATTGACCACTTACAATACATTTATGTTTAACGTATTCTTTGCCTTTAAAAATATCAATATCTTCCCAGTCTTTTCTATTAGCATTCCATACATAAAATTTATACTCGCCCTTATGTTTATATCCATCAGGTCGATATTTTTCTATTTTGTATTTAGCTTTAGATTTTGGAAATTCAATTTCGCTTTCATCATCGTTTATTTTTTTCCATCTAGGTGGACGAGACGGTTTAAGCTCTCCGGCTTCTGCTAAATGCTGTTTAAATCGTAACACATTAACCGCCAAACTCGTGACCGGCAACTCTTTTCATTTGTTTATTAAACTCAGCCTGAGATGGCTTTTCTTTATATAATTTAATAGAAAGGTTTGCTTTATCTTTGCCTTTGATGCGCCAATTATGTCCGTCCTTTTTGTGGTCAGGATCAGTAGTTTTTACTACACGGCGTTTATAACCAGCTTCCCATGTTTCAGAACCTTCGTTTACATCATTTGATTTCATATAGTCTCTAACAGTGTCAATGTAATCAGTAGCTTTTGTAATTTTTGATTGTACCCACTCAGGCATGTTGTCATCATCTTTAAGCATACCATGTAATTCTTGTGCAGCGTCAATCATAGTCTTTAATTGATTTTTTGACATACCGCCTTCGTTATCATATTCGGCATCTTCGTTTTTAGGTACGCAATTAGGAACCATTCTGTTTCCTTTTTTCTTCATACCTACTTGTTTATGTGAGTCCCAACAAGCTTCTTCCATAGGTGTATCACCTTTGAGAGTTTTAACTAATTCATCAGTACCTATATCGCCAGCGCCTGACTTTGATTGAATATGCTGTTTAAACTTTTTCATCTTAGTCTTCTTTCTTTTTCCTTAGCATTTTACGAGTAAAATGTGCTGCACCACGTTCACGGCGTTTAATTCTATCACTATGAGATTTTATTTTTTTAACATCATCAGAAGCGCCTTGTACATTACCGCGCATTCTGTTGGCTGCCTTTGAACCTACCGCACGATTGAAATTGTATTTTGCATCTTCTTTATCTCTAATTGCTTTATTAGCATAGTTAGCAAGCGTATCTTTGTCTAGCTCATTAATTTTTGCTTCCGATTTATTTTTCTTATAATCGTTAATATTCTTTCCAGGAGGTACGTTTCCTCTCCAGTGGCCTACCACATCAATATCTTTATTAACAGACTTTAAATGTTTTTCAGCATCTTCTTTATTTTTAAAATCTTTAGCATGTTCGTCAGACATTGTTAAACCTTTTTTATGTACTTTATATAATGGTTTACGTTCATCCCATTCTCCTGACCAATGGTGGTGTTGAATTGTTTTGCCTCCATAAGGATCCTTGTGGTTATACACTTTACTAATTGTGTGTGTTTTACCATCTTGAAATGCTTCATTTTTACCAAGAGTTTTCATATGGTTTTCTGCATCTTTTTGAGTTGGGAACTCTTTAAAGTATTTACGATCATGTGTATGTACTGCGAATGTTGATGTACTCTTTCCAGCTGTACGAGATTTTTTCGTTGTTGGATTATACATTTTAGTAATTTTGTAATTTTCTTCGAGTTCAACTTCTTCTTTGCGTACTTTTGCAGCCAAGTCTTTATCAGCTTTGCCCCATGTACCAGAAGATTTAGTAATAAAGGAGTTAACTCTTGCATGTCCCCATTGCTCTGGTGTAGTTCCTGGTCTATGACCAGTTTTCCACGCAGCTACGCCACGGTTATATACTTGTTTTAAAACACCTTGTGGCATACCAGATTTCTCAGATTTTTTAGCAAGAGATTTATCAGCACTATCTTCTTGGATATATGACTCAGTTGATTTCATTAAGTCAACAATGTCTTCGCCAATTAAATCAGTAGCTTCATCAAGTTTTGGTCTATACATTTTGAAACGCTTATCAAATTTTGTTTTGCCGTTTTTATCTAAAAGCATATGAGGGCGTTTACCTTGACGTTGTCCCCAAATATGGTTTTCTTCTAACTCTTCAGTAAAACCCATTTCCCGTGCTTTTTTAGTATGCTTTGACTCTTTAGTCTTTGCTTCTTTATCTCCAGGAGCCGGTTTATATGCAGATGCATCATCGTCAGCTTTTTTAGCATTACGTTCAAAATGATCCTCACGATCGTCTCTTTTGTTTTTGGCTACACCTGTATAATATTTACCAGTTTTCTCTGCCATAAAGTTTTCAAACTGTGTATCTGCATCTTCGTTTTTACGTTTAAGTACTGCAGCAACTTGAGGATGGTCAGATAAACCCTTTGCAATTTTGTTAATAGTCTTAACTGCGCCTGACATGTTATTACCATATTTTTTATCAGCGGCAATCCCTACAGCCATTTTTACGTGTGTTGGGTTATGAGCTTCTGCTACAAAGTTTTCAAATTGTATGTTTAAACTTTCGTTCTTAGATTTGTTTGCAGCTCTTTTACGTTCACGTTCTTTAACTTTAACTTTTGGTAATAGCTTTCGAGCCATTGCATCTAATCTTTGTTTAGAGAATTTAGCAACACGTTTATCAATTACAATCTTTTCACCAGACGACATATCAGCATATCGTTTGTTTTTTGCAAAACGGTCTTTAAGATTTCTTATTGCCTGTTTGCGAGCACGTTTCTTAAGTACTTGCATAGTTGCAGTTCGTCGAGCAGCTTTTTCTCTACCACGTTTCATTTTAAATCTGTTTTTACGCATTCTAATACCGATAGCTCTTCGTTGCATACGATCTAAAACTTCGTCAAGCTCTGCCGTATCCTCTACAAAATCTTCAATGTTTTCAAATTCGTTATCGTTATCTTCTGACATGTTCATTCCCTTTCGCACGTCGGCTAATATCGCGGCTGCTGATGTTTTTAATTTACTTGGTAATCCGGTTGCGAATTTCTTAACATCATTATCCATGGCAAAGCCACGCATTTTAGTTCCAGACATTCCCTTAACACCTTCGGCGTCAGGATCTCTTTGACCTGCCGATACAACTGTAATATTATTAAATACATATCCAGCTGATGATTTATTATATTTGTTTAGTAATCTATCAAATTCTTTTACTCTATCAGATCCAACAACTACTATAACATCTTTATGTTTACCACTTAGTTCAGCCATCACTTCAATAATAGTTCGTGCTTTTGATTTAATAACGATTTTACCAAATGCCTTTTGAGCGTATTTAATTTTATCATTATAACTTAATGGATTTTTGTTTTTATCTTGTGATTGTGAAAGGTAAATATAACCAACACCGCCACTGTTTTTGGCTTGACTTGCAACTGCGTTAGCCAATTTTTCATGGCCCATTGTAATTGGATTCATTCTTCCGAAAGTTATAACGGCCGGTTTACTCGATGCCATTTCATTTAACGTTGGCTCAATATCAATATATTTTCCTGCATCAAATCCTTTAAAACTCTGAATTTTACGCTTGCCATCTTTACCTTTTTCAGCAGCCTTTTCTTTTGGCTTTGATTTAGGTTTAGCTTCGACTTCATCGTTATTTTTCGGGTCATTAATGTCTTGTTGTGGTTCGTCAACCATAATTAGATCCTACTATTTTATTTAATTCTATTTATAATATTTTTGAAAAGAGGGTATAAATTCATAGTTAACTTGTGCCGATTTACCCCAAATAGTCGACTCTCGCAGCCATCCAAGGGCAGGAGTTGGTGAAGCTATGTGTAACGGGATAGCTGTTCTGCGTTGGCGCAATATAAAATAATCATTATCAACCGCACTTCGTATACCTTGTTCAGATAATTCTTTAATCAAAAATTGAGCAGTTCGTTTAGTCATAGCATAAGCATGTGCTCCTTCATGCCCTTCAATACTAATTAAATCGGTTGGAGGACCAGCAGAAACGTGATCGTAATCATTTGGATTAGCTATTTTATATCCTAATACCACGATAGTATTTTCTGGTATTTCTATTGATATTGGCTGTAGCATTATAGCGTCGTGTTCAAGTACAACACCTACGTTATCAGTACCTTCAGCAATTCTTTTCCATATAGCGAAATGACCGGCGGTACAACAAAAAGCTTTGTGAGCAGTATATGGATTTTCAATATGCTTATAAGGTTCGGTTGGCAAACCAGGTATATTTAAATCTCGGAATGCTGATTTGCCCGTTTGATTACTATATCCTAAATGATATTCCCAAGGTAATCCAACTTTATCACACGAGTCAGCTGCAATCTTTGCGTATTTCATAGATAATTCTTCATTAATTTTTAAGATATAAGCCTTCATACGTATGTTTCCTCAGCTAATTCGTTATATAGTGTTACATCAGGTCCAAAGTATTTTAATATATTATCCATTGCTTTATCATCAAAAGAGATTTCATTGCCGCGGTTTTTTCTAAAATTAGTTTTATGCCTAGGTAACATATGTGTTACTTCTATATGTAAATCATGCATAAGTTTATTGAGCTCATTGTTTATGTTTTCATATAGCCAATAATCACCACAGATTTCGTTGTTATATTTTAATATATCAGATTGTAATATACCAGAGTTTGGCTCACCGACAAAAGAACCCTTTGTCGTCCAAGAATTATATTCTTCTATTGATGGTGCTAAATGTTGATTTTTCCATCTCTTATAAAAATAGTAAAAGCTTTTTTGTCTATCAACAGGATCTCTTACTACCGCAATAGATTTATATTGAATAGCAGCCATTGGTGTTATAATACGATTTTCAACTAAATCTTGTAATGTAAAATGATAATATTTAAAATGCACTTTATACTTATTAATTATATCTTGGCTTAATGTGGCTTCAATGTTTGAATCTTCAACTGGCGTATAAATCGCATCAGGATCAGGAATGTTTTTAATAAAGAACTCGGACAGGCTGCTGCTTGCTGTTTTTGGTGTTCGTAAAAATATCAATTTATATTTGTGAGATATGTACATTATATACCCTTATCGTATGTTATACTATTCGCATGACCAGTGGATCCCCATTTGTGGTCTGCATAAACTTTATCTGGTCCATCATATCTTTTTGCACCACGGATATAAAACAATGGAATAAAATAATGACTTGGCCATATCGTTATCATGTGTTTAAAGTTTGGATGGTGCTGAGATAAAAATAGATTACCCGTGGATCTAAAAGGTTCTGGTTTCAAATCAGTTGGTTTTAATTTATGGAGTGTATCAATAACATGCTTGACGAATACATTCTCAGGATTACATGCCATAATTGGTTGAATATTTGGTGTAGGTAGGTTTTCGTTCTCATAACAAGAATAAGCGTAATTTTCTGGTGATGTAAATAACTCATTAGTATTTTCTAAACAAGTCATATCAGCCTCAGGCCAAAAGCCACCATGCTCATATAGCAATTCATATCTAATAAGATCTGATACACCTGGGAATTTACCTGTATTATAATAGTGTTCAATCAAATGCCCGTTGTGCCATTTACGAGAACGCAGCATTTCGTCAGTAAATATTGTATAGTTCCAATCAGGATGTTTGTCTCGCCAAGTATGCATCCATTGAAGTGGTGCAGGACGAGGGCCAACCCATATCTGACCTAATTTCTTTGGGATATTCACTTCTGTACCCACCAAAT
>Ga0228674_1001723_pt1 | contig 12760 bp, 5 predicted proteins | sample 1D_rmetaG_FD_189054 | JGI IMG/M metagenome (GOLD analysis project Ga0228674, IMG submission 189054) | Seawater microbial communities from Monterey Bay, California, United States - 1D_r | ecosystem: Environmental > Aquatic > Marine > Coastal | place: USA: California | collected 2016-09-26
ATCAATTCTCAATGCAATGGTATCTGTACCGTTGGTAATGTCAACATTAAATCCTGAACCTGAACCTGACCATTGAGACGGATCAACCAAGCTAGCGCTCTTAAAGGTTACCAACTCACTTTCTGTATTCTCACCAAGTTGAGTCACCACCGTTGCGGTAGGTAGTGGATTACCTGAAGAAATAAACGCAATACTATCCGGGTAAATTTGAGTCAAACCATTAAACTGACCAATAGATCCAATCAATCGAACTTGGTCGCCCTCCATTACACTGTATGCCTGAGCATCAGGTGCAGAAGAGTAGCAACCAATACCATCAATACCGTCGTGAATAGTGAATTGAATAGCGGCAGTGGAACCTTGCATATCTATACCCATTACGGTACCTATTAGCTTACATTCTACACCTAAGCTATCTGCAACACCGCCTGCATCAATACCCGTAACATCTGCAATAGCATAGGTTGGTATGTTGCCGGTTGGTGGAGGTGGAGGTGGCGGCGGAGAGGAAGCACAATTAGAAGTGTGCATTCCCATGTCCGTCCAAGTATTCTGTGGATATACATCCCATTCTGCAGCACCTGTAGACCAATCCGTTGAACCTGCATCAATTGTTGACATTCTCACCAAAGTAAAGTCCTTGGTAGATCCTGTACCTACTGGCCAACTTTGACCCGGGTCAACGCCCGGTACACCAATAACATCTAAGGTATCTGACCCATTCACCAAGATAAGTGCATCATCACCATTAAAATGTACAATAGAAGGGAAACCTAGAGAAGTATCCGCAGCTGCTTGAATGGACGGATCTGCTTGATCCGTAGTAATCATATAAACGTCCCCAGAAGCTAAAGTACCGGACATAACAAAAGTATTGGTAAAGCTTCCGCCATTACCACTTGTGTAAACCGTATAACCAGTTAATGAAACTGGGCTACCCGTTGGATTGTATACCTCAATGTATTTGTTGTTTGAAGAGCCTTCAGCGTATTCAGAGAAGAATAGCTCCGTACAACCTGTGGATGGTGGCGGAGAAGAAGCACAATTAGAAGTGTGCATTCCCATATCCGTCCAAGTATTCTGTGGATACACATCCCATTCTGTAGCACCTACAGACCAATCGGTTGAACCACCGTCTATGGTAACTTTACGAACAAGAGTGTATTCTTTTGTAGAACCTGTATCTACTGGCCAACTTTGACCTGGGTCTACTCCCGGAACACCAATTATATCTAAAGTATCTGATCCGTTTACTAGAAGTAGAGCGTCATCACCATTAAAGTGTACAATTGAAGGGAAGCCCAAAGAAGTATCCGCAGCTGCCAGAATAGAAGCATCTGACTGATCCGTAGAAATCATATATACATCCCCAGAAGCCAATGTGCCTGACAATGGGAAAGTATTGGTGAAACTCCCTCCATTTCCACTCGTGTACACTGTGTAACCTGCTAGGGCAACTGCATTTGCAGTTGGGTTATAAATCTCAATGTATTTATTATTTGAAGACCCTTCTGAATACTCAGAGAAGAATAAATCTGAGCAACCGCTAGCCGGAGGAGGAGGATTACCACATGAACCACAATCTTCAAAACAATTTGGTGGTACTATGGTGTCTACGGTACCAACATCAACAATTCTATTGGTGTAAATTCCCGTTGTAAGTGTACATGCTGAGTCTAAAACAGGATCTAACGTCTCATCTATGGGTGCACCAGCCGTTCCACCTACATATTTATATTCGTAGATACCAGGTACCATATTTAAAGTTTTCTCCCAAATACCATCTCCGTCATTATCCTCCATTGGAATGCCTGGCATGGCCCATCCATTAAAGCTCGCTCCGCGAATAAATGCAGAATCTCCAGGATTATTAGTCATGTCTAATTGGAAAGTCACATCAACTGGGGTTGCAGCAGCCGGACATGTACCATCCGTTTCACAAGAACCAAAACAGAACATTAAGGTTGTATCCTGAGAAAATGCAGGAAATTGACGATCATTATAATTTGCAGGATCTGCACATGGCTTACCTGCCAAGTTTTCCTTAGTTCCCCAGTCAGCGGCGCCGTTTGGACTATTTAAGAAAACAAAGTGTCCACCACCAGCACCAGATACCTGGGTAGAACCTTCCCATACGCCGTCAGCGTCTGGGTCTGATAAGGCAACAGCGTTAGAACCTCCAAGGACTCCCCCGCCTGCATAAATTCCGTTTGGACCAACGGTAATGTTCTGGGTATTCACCTGAAACGTTACCGTGTGAGATTGTGCAAACCCTAGAAAAGGTAAACACAATAGTAAAAGGTAGATTTTTTTCATGTCTACTTATTTGATTGAGTGTTATTTGTGTTTAAAAAAAGAGAAGTTGAAATATACATATTTATGCTAAGTTTTTCTACTCGAAATCCAAGGTTAGTTTGAAACGAGATATTGTACCACTTTGAGCATCCGCCACATACAATATCCGATCATAGTAGGCCACCGCTCTTAGGTCGCTAAAACCGCCAATTGTAGAAATTGCATTAAGGTCTGCAGTACTTGCCGGCGGCGGCGGAACACCTTCTAAACCGGTAGATGTGAATTGATAGACAGAATCCACACCAGCATCTGCTATGAAGACATAACCACTAGCATCGCCAGCGAAAGCAATATCTGCAGGTGAATGAAATCTATTTGCGGTTTGCAGGTATCCCGTAGTATTTGGATCAGTGGTCGAATAAAATATAGGCTGATAAACTGCTCCAAAAGGCCCTTCTTCAAACTGAATATGTTGTACCTGAATAGCCTGATCTTCATCGTCATTAATGACCCAAAAATCTTGTGAAGGTCTAGCAGCAATTTGCGGTGGTTGCGTAAAACTCGCAAGAGCCCTAGGGCTTTTAAAATAGTCACTATAAACAGCTCCAGCTGCAGTTACAGGGATACCCGATACAAAATTATCTGAATTTGAAAAGGTTAAAACAGCGTTATCCGGTCCAAACCCTGCATTATTTAGATTCTCACCTGTTCTACTGACATAATACCTATTGTTCAATTCGCCCGAAACTCCTCCTTGAACTGCGATATCTGTGAATTTCACAAAGGCATCAGAAGAGGAAAAGGAATTTTTGAAATAAAAAGGATGTACTGCAACTTTTTCAATCGAAGCAAAACCAAAGTCTAAAACGCCATTGGATTCAAAATCAATACGGTAAATTGTTGTCAAGTCGTAATCCACACCATTAACTATGGTATCAGACGTTCCTATAGCCAATAGATTAAATGTACGATCCTGGACTACTTTGGTTAGCCCCGGTATAAACAGCCTGCCCTGCGGTTGAAAGGCCATATCGTAACGTGCAATTTCAGAAGTTGCGCTATCCACAACATAAATGAATTCATCGTATCCAATGCAAACATCTATTGGGTGAGATGCATCATACAACTTGGGTTCAACAGGCACATAGGCAATCTCACGAACCTCATAATTGGGTATATCTATAAAACCAAGATCTGTTTTTTTACCCCAGTAATTCTCGCATGAAACAAATGTTATTGCGACTGCTATAAGAACGATTAACTTTCTCATAATAACCAATTTAATGGGGTTAAAGTCAGTCCTATTACCGTTTGGTAATTACCTGCGGGTGAAGGAATGGCGCTTACGCCTATTTTCATTGGCCAACCGCCCAAGTGGGTTTTCGTTGAAAATCCAAAACTAGGAGCGCCCCAGCGGCTTACCATTCTGTAGCCCAATTGAAGTTCTATAATATCCTTGTACCAATATTCCGCTGCAACACTATAGTTTTCATTGTTGTCACTTGGGTGATTTAGTTGGAATGAGGTATACACTTTGTGGTCACCCTTGTCCATGGTATTGAATCGCATACCCATAGCAAAAACCTGAGGAGGAGCGGCTACTGAAGATGCTGTAGTATCTGTATTCACTGTTGTTGGAAGTGTACCGCTTTGCATTACAGAGGTAGATGGCCCAAAGTTTAAAATAGCCGCAGCAAAACTCAACTCGCGGTAATCCAATTCGTAATGAAAACCTAAATCTAGCGCCACTGAATGCGCTGTAAATGCGCCTAATTGTTCTTGGCCGTATTTCAATTGTACCCCAGCGTTGAAATAATCGGAGAATCGTTGGCTCACACCTATTCCAACGCAATGAAGTGCCCCATTAACAATTCTACCTGTTCCCTCAGGCTGCCAAACCGTGCGCTCAACAATACCACCTGAAGTAAGTGAATTTAGTGAAACACCTACCACCTGATTTGGATTCCTTGCTTTAGCAATACTTAAAAAATCGTGTCCTATGGAGGCGCCCAACATTCGTGAACCTGAAAATATTCCTTGTTGAGAACCTGCAGAAAGTAATGCAGGATTTGTTGCCAAACCGTAGGACGATGTATTCGCTAATGCTGTCCCAGCTAGGCCAGCACTCCATGGATCTACTGGGCTTTTCAAATAGGTAAATGAACTTAATCCTGCTCGTTCTTCTCCATAATTTGGAAGAATTTGACCGTGACAAACTGGAACGATGGCAACTGCCAAGAAAAGTAGAATACGCTTTACCATGACATTTGAATTCCAATCATACATTGAATCGGCGCACTATAACGTGCGGGATTTCTGGGATCTGTTCCACTCTCCTGTGGACCATTAAACTCTGGGCGAGGATCGCGCCAAGTTAAAGGGACATCATCCCCATACTCATAGGCTCTACCAGTGATGGGATTTATAATCTGAGCATTTCGCCTGTTCGTGAAATTAGTTACCTGAGCATTTAAAGCAATTCCGCGACCACCTCCAAGGGTAATCAACTGATAGCTGGCTTTGGCATCCATATTAAACCAATACAAGCCTCGACCTTCTAAAAACCTGCTGTTATCAACCTCAAATTGTGGACGGCCCAAATCGTTATAGCCGACTAAATTTTGAGGTGTATAGCGGTAACCGGATGAATATCTTGCACTCAATGTGGCTCGCCATCTGCTGCTATCATTTGCATAGGTAATTCCCGCATTGAATTTCCAGGGTCTATCCCAAGCTAAGAACTGCTCTTGGGAAAGAGGCACCTCACCGGTCTGCGCTATCTGCAAAGCACTTTCTCTTGCAGAATTACTCTTACCACGAGCTTGCTGATAACTTCCATTTACAAAGGTTTGAAAGCTCTCCCCTAAGCGGGCATTAAATTGTGTTTCAACCCCCAATACTTTGGCATAATCTTGATTAATGTACATGGTTTTTGTTACGGGTCTACCGGTGGCATCCGTAGTAATAACACGGCGTGCAACAATGTAATCAAATCTATTATTGTTAAAGGCATTCAATGTCCAACCCAGTCTTGTTCCAAGCAGCGTTTTGTAGCCAATTTCGTAGGAGATATTTACCTCTGGATTCAAATTTGGGTTCCCTAGATTGGAAAGGAAGGAACGATCTTGGTATTCTGGATCAAGACCCGCATATAGAAACCTAGGGTGTGGTGTTCTCATGCTATGTCCATAATTAAAGTAAAGGACATTGTTTTCTGTTACAGGGAAGCTCACATTTAATCTGGGCAACATTCTAAGTTTCCATCTCAAACCAGCTACTCCTATTGTAGAATTCAAATAATCTTCACGAACCTGATTTAAAACGGGAGAAGATTCATCCTCCACAGCATTATCAGCAAAAGCACCAGGCGCCCAATAATTTAAGCGCATTCCCAACGTAGCCTTGATTCCTTGGTATTCAATACGGTCTTGGACAAAGAATCCACCTTTCTGAGGATTCACTTTCCAGATATCATTGCTTGAACCAATAGAGATGGACGGTGTGGTCGTGCTGTCATTGAGTACAATCGGCGCACCTACCCATGGTCTAAATACATCTACCCATTGGTATTCTGTAAAGGCATGTTCCCAACCACCAGAAGCTTGGTGAATCTTATTTGGGGTATACGTGAACTTACCCTTGAGCGTATATTCCTGCGCATAATGATCGTGCCAAATTGGAGTGATTCCTCCATTGTTAACCAAACCGTCACCTGGTATCAAGTAATAAGTACCGGAGGGATCGTCTGGATTAAATAGAGTCATTTGCCCCGTATAGATATAATCCTCATCATAGATTTGATCCACTGTTGTAGCTCTAAATGGTCGACCATTAGCATCTGCCCTTAGATTCGTAAATAGACGGCCAGCAGAGAAATTAACACCAGTCTTGGCGCCAAGTCGCTTTTGCCATTGCAGTACGCTTAGGTTACTGTGGTGCGTATAGGTAGTTGCATTGTCTAAATTGTTAGACCGATTGTATTGAAACCCAGGTGCCAAAAGCGCATCAAATCCTACAATTTGTAGCGTACGTGAATTTTGATTCACCTTTAAGCTATGACTGTTGGTAAGGCTAATCTTACCCACCATTTTGGAGCGCCAAGTCAATTTTGTTGTATGCGTGTAATCGTTGCTTTGACGCGGTGCCCAAAGGGTTGGGTTGTCCGGAAACAATGAGCTGTTTAATTCAGAGGCGGTAGCACCAAAATAATGATCCGTTATATCCACATTTGCACTGGTAAACAGTGTTAATTTTTTACCTGTAAAGGGGATAGGTGTACTTAAAGTGACTTCTGCGCGATCTGTATTAAAACTAGCCGGGGTATAATTGTCTGAGCTATATTGAGCACTCCACCGCAATTGCTTGCCGCCCTCTTTTATTGTTGTATTCACAACTCCCGAAGAACCTCCGCCGTATTCTGCGCTTGCGCCCCCAGTCATCAAATTAATGGATGAAAGGGAAGAAGAGGATACGCTTACACCGCCACCTGTTCCTGCAAGTGGGTCTTGTGCAGAAATCCCATCTACCAAATATTCTGTTTCGTACACACGAGCACCCCGAATCTGGATGCCGTCTGTGGTCTTTTGAACGCCGGCTTGCTGAGCCACAATATCTTCAACTCCTTTGGCAACCAATGAATTTATTTCTTCAGATGAGAAGGTAATAGCAGAAGATGCTTGTTCAAGATCAACTTGATTTTTACGACCCACAACCGTAACCGTATTGAGCATTTCATTCTGCTCAACCATAGTTACTTTTAAGGGTTTGTTTTGTCCGCCTTTAATCTTAACCCCATTTATCTGAGTAGGGCTAAATCCTATGAATTGAACCTTAATGGTATAGGTTCCTGGTTTAATATCCTTGATTTCAAATTCACCAGAAAAGTCTGTGAGACTTTGATAGTAGGTCCCTACAATGGTGACGGAAGCATTTGGAAGTGTCTCTCCCGTAACCTTATCTAGAACTACACCTTTAAGTATCCCCTTGCTCTGTGCAAAGGCCATGGAACCAAAGGCCAAGAAAACGAATATGAATATGCTCCTAAAATTCATTCTCTAAAATATGCTTAATGATATCTCCTCCATTCAAAGAGTTAGACCTTGAAAATTGATGTAACGGAATTGAAAAAAAGACTTCAAAGACTTCGCCATTTCTAGAACGAATGGTTCCAACGGTATTATCTCCTGTCCAACCGGCTATCTTAGTAAGTTGAGCGGTATAATATGCGTTGGCGTCTGCCGCAGGATTTACCGGAGTAACACCAAGAACAATATTTTTTGGTCGCACCATGGGTGCCATATTTAAGGTATCTACCGGCACAATTGCGCTATCATTTGTCAAACGGGCCTGACCAGTAGCGGTTATGGAGCCACTAACGGGATATACGTCATTAATCGCTCCCATATCCATGGAACTAGTAATCTGTGCACTTGTAAGCACCTTCCCTCCTGCTTGAACATACGACTGAACAGATGGGCTTAGAATATTCAACAGATAATCTGTTCCTCCATTATTTGGAAATTGAGTGGCGTCAGCAAAAAGAAGTACACGATCATATTGCTCAAAAAGAAGTCTCATGGAAGGATTCCAATATGACGGAATACCAATTCCAGTAATAGCATCCATCTGTACATAATCGTACACATTTCCTGCACTGTCTAACCACTCTTTATACTGAGCCCCTATGTAGGCAGGCTGACTGTTAAGAACAAGCATATTTGTTGATCTACTGGACCAATAAAATGTACTAGAAGTGTCTACTGCTGAGTACGAACCCGCCCAATCTTTTACGCGTAAATAGATTACATTTTGATCATCTGCCAAGGCACCGTCCAAAGCGGTATCCACTAAAAATCCGTTTTGATAAACACTAGCTGAAGTGCCGTTCGGATTCAATGTGAAACTGAGTAATCCTTGACCTAAATCTATTGATGACCAAGTACCGTTATTGCATTTAACTTGGGCTTCAATGATGGTTTCGTCGCCATCAATATCATCAGCGTCCCATCGAAGAGTTAGGACAATTTTTGCGCTATCGGGTTGTATATCATCTGCATCAATACGGCAGGAAGGCGCCGCATTTTTTAGGGGAACCCACAATTGAGCAGGAGTGGGATCTTCTAACCCTTGATGATCAACCGCACTAACCTTAATAAGTACATCTGCTGAATCCAATCCTGCATCGATTACAAAAGTAAATACACTATCGTTGGACTTGGTAATTCCTATAGGGTCATCATTGACTTGAATTTTAAAATAATCCACATAACCATCAGCATCTGAACCAAACCAATACAAGTGAACATTTGCATTTAGACGTAAGTCTCCCGACCGTTGAATACTGTCAACGCTTATACTTGTTTCAGGCGCTATATTCTCAACGGAACCTTGGGGTTTTTTACACCCCAAAGCCGCAATGAGAATAGTTATTATGAAAAGTGCTCTTTTCAATGTTTATCGTTGAACCATAAACATTAATGTTCCTGCACCTTCTAAACCGCGGAATCGAGCAACATAGGAACCCGTCTCTAACTTCAACGTTGAAATACGCAAAGAACCGTCTGTTTGGAACTCTAATACCTGCTGCCCATGAATACTATAAATACTCCATGTTCCTGGACCTTGACTCTCCAATTGCATCCAATCGTTTGATGGATTTGGGAATGCTTTTAAATTCATGGAAGCCCATTCATCCAGGCCAATGGGTGAAGTTGGAACAGAGATACTATCAAGCGTCACTGAAGGATTCATAAAGTCATTATTATTTCTAGGCAGTAACCTATAATTTCCAAATCCATAGAATAGAATACCGTCAATAGCATCAAACGTCATTGTATTATCCACTACTATTGGCGTTACATCCATCTCACCATCTTGATTGGCATAAGACGTATCTGTAACCAATTGTACATTCAATGAGGAATACGCAGTAGACGACTGGCGACCTGCTAACACGCGACCGCTACTCCATACTGGAGCTGTTGCACTATTGCTAACTCCGTAATCGCCAAAACCAAGATTTGGTAAACTTACGTATAGCGGACTGCTATTTGGATCTTCATAGCGCACTAGCATACTCTCGTAAGGCTCCCATCCATAGTTTGCATAGCTTGCCGAATCTGACGGGTCTAAAACCAAAGGTGTCACAGAACCTAGATTACCAGTTTTGCTAGATGACGTCACATTTAATCGTGTCATTCCGTAGTATTCCTCAACAAAACCAGTTACCTCTACTTCCTCATTGCGATAATAGGTGTTCAAACCTATACCTACACACCAAATTCCAGCCCAAGATGTAGCGGTTTCATCTTGGATGTATAAGAATCCTAAATCGCCAATTTTGGTTGATGCTGTTACAATACCTTTGACAGTAACCTCAACACCATCAAGCGGTGAAGCTCCATTTGAATTGTATGTAAATTGGATATCTGGAATAATTAAACCATTATCTCGAACCGTGTAAAAATCAAAGTTCGGAGTGGCCTGATTGATCGGTTTAGAAGGTAAATAACTTTCATTACCGTCGTTGTCTTTAGCATAAATGTAATAGCGGATTAATGTTCCGTCTGCTTGCTGTGGAATCTCAAACTCAAATTCATCTGTTGTTCCCGCAGCCAACGTCATTGGCGCTACCGTGAAGTTTGCAACGCTCTGCGTATCTACTGAGCTCCAAACGAATGCTACCGAATCTACACTACCATCAAAATCCGTAATTGAGCAAACTATCTCAACATCTTGGTTTGAAGTAGGAATAGAAGGATCGCGCTCAAAATTTGAAATATACGGTGGCGCATAACCAATATCATAGTGAGAAGCGTCAAATGGATTAATCTCATAACCACGACCGTTATCACCCGTACAACCGTTAGCATCATGACGGACTACGCCAGAAATGGAGTTGTAAAATGTTCCTGGAACTGGAGGAACGAATGCTCCTTGACTTTGAGGAGAGTTTGGGTTTACGGTAGTCCAAGAGTTTAACTTTTGAGCCAAGAATCTATCGCTAACATTCATAGCGTTACCGTTCCCATCAACGATATTAAAACTTACACGATTACCACTAAATGGAATTACTTGAGTGACAGTGACATCTGTTAAGGTCACAAAAGACCCCTCATACGGCTCACCAGTAGCTACGTTATTGACAAATTGAGGATCATTTAAATCGCCTACAGTAATGGTATCACTTACCACCGAACTGCTAATAATGTTGACAATACTGAATGAATTGGCATCAGCAAGAGATAATTGGTTAGATCCATTGTATTCTCCTACCACACCTTTTACCTCAACAATATCACCAGGCAGTGCTTGGGTAAACGTAGCTGGTACTTGCAAAGAACCTGTACTGCTTTGATATACTCCCATTACCTCAATTCCTGCAAACGGGGTGCTTTGACCACCAACAGCAGTATCTTGAATAAAGATGAATGGGCGAAGGCCACCGGTTACTGAACCAGATGCAACTTCTGTAACATTTCCTGGAGTTACAACAACGCCTCGGGTGATTACTGTCTGCCCCAAATAGGCAGATGTATCATTACATGTAGCCAAATCTGAAGGGCTCACGTAGTTAATGTCCGAAATGGACACATAGTTTTGTGCGTTGGCCGACATGCCTAAAAGCACAACAAAAAATAAAACGACTCTTTTCATTATTTCACGATTAAAAAAGTTCCTGTAAATGATTTTCCTGTATCTAAATCCTCAACGGTAAATAAGTACATGCCCCTGGCTATAATCTGACTTTCCCTAGAAAGTAAATCCCAAGCGTGCTCTCCACCAGAAAATACGTTTCTAGAAGGATCTTCAGATCCAAAGCTTCTAAACCATCTGATGTCTGTTCCGTCATATTCGCCGTGGTGTTCAAAACTATCAATATAATCTCCACCGGCCGTGGTAATGGTTACTCTTGAGTTTCCTGGAAGGTTTGAAAAAATTAATTTTCTACTTTCTTCTTGGAAGTTACTCGAGCCTTCCCAACTTGCACCCAAATAGTAAGGATTGGGATAAACATAAGGCTCCACACTATCAAGGTTGCTAGCGCCCGCTCCCGGGAAAGCACGAACGGCATTGGACAACACCGCGCTCTCCAAAGATTCTAATCCACTGTTTAAATCCCCTTTATCAAAAGCTGTAACGGCCACCGCCGTTTGCCAACCGTTTGGCAAGGGGTTCACCGTGTACGCAAAAGTATATTCATTAGTGTCGCCGTCAAAAGTTACGGGTGAGGCTAATTTTACGAGCGAAAACCCTGTGTTAAACCCATAATCATTGGCCAATGAATCGTAACTCGCAACCAATTCTAAATCATTCTGTAAATCGGGTGTTCCAAAAACATCAAATCCCGTTTGAGTCGCGTAAACGTTATATCCTTCAAAGTCCTTTTTTTTAGAAATAGGATCTTCACTTTGTCTCGAATTATCCGCCCAATAAATGGTACACTCACCATCTCCGGGTTCTACTCTTATAATAGGTGTCTCTGGCGGTGATGGTAAAATGAATCTAGTTATGACCCCGTTTCCATCCTTGTCTTCACCTTCATCAAGGATTCCATTAAAATTTGCATCTTCTCCATTGTAGGTGCGCTGTGCCCAATTGGCTGCGTCTAGTAAATAGGTTTGCTGTGTCGCATTATTGGCACCATTGGGTAGGCCGTCCTCAAATTTCTTAGCTACCACATACGCGTAAGAAACCTTAATGGCATCACCGGGTTGGAAATCATTAAACGGTCCAACAGATATTAAGTCCGAACGATTCCCTAGGGCATTCAGTTCCGACTGTAGGTCTACATCCATTGTAGTTACACAAGCCGCGCTTGTTGGATCCGTCCAACAAGGGTGTTGGTTAAAACCATCAGACATTTTCAGGTAACGCTGTTGGTCAGAGGTTGGGAAGAAAAAGGTATTGGCTCCGCTATTGTTGAATACCCAAGCATTATAATTCACCTTAGAAGCTGGATTCACCTGAGGGTGCTGGAATCCATTTTTATCCTCAGCACCTAAAAACATTTGTCCAACGTAGCTATCCGTAAAACCTACATCACCATTTTTATCGTAGCAATAGGCTAAGTTTAAACTATCTATAAAACCATTTCCGCCTTGAGAATAAAAAGTCGCACCTCCAGCTCCTGCTGGGGTAATATTAATATTTCTTACCACGGTATTGTTCCATAAACCAATGAAGAAATCCTCATAGGAATTACTGGATTGATTGGTTACTGTTAGGTCCACTATAACCATAAAGTCGGTAAAAGAATATTCCCAATTGTATACAGACATATCCACTTCCAGGTCCATTGGATTGATGTGGTTATTAATTGGAATACTTGTCCCAGGAACTAAAATCTCACTGTCGTTAAAGCTGCATACGAAGTCTTGATGACTTACTGCATCCGCCCTATAGTTTGGTGAAGATCGCAAAGAACTTTTCTCAACTACATTGACTCCTTGGGTGGCATTGAATT
>Ga0228674_1001725_pt1 | contig 12759 bp, 11 predicted proteins | sample 1D_rmetaG_FD_189054 | JGI IMG/M metagenome (GOLD analysis project Ga0228674, IMG submission 189054) | Seawater microbial communities from Monterey Bay, California, United States - 1D_r | ecosystem: Environmental > Aquatic > Marine > Coastal | place: USA: California | collected 2016-09-26
GAATGATGTGGTAGTCAGCTATTTATGAACACAGATAAAATAGGGCTCAGCTTTTGCTCGTTCGCCCTCCGAGCGTAACGACACAGGTCAACCGACCTGTCCGCCGTCTGCGTCCGGCGTAGCCTTTAGGCGACGCGGGAAGCTTGAAAAGCGACGCGGGAAAGTGGAAGAGCGAAGCCAGTTGGGCGGCTTGCTCAATTAACGTTCATTAACGGTTCAAAAAATTCTATCAATGTGAACTGTCGAATCCAGGTTGATCAGTGACGTCTCCCCGCTAATCGACGATGAACCAAAAAAAAGTCCGATTCAAGCGTATCAGCCTTTAGGTAATAGGCTCAAACTAACTATGTGCGAGCTTTCGCCGCATCAAACGCATCGACTGCACACTTCGCACAGGTTTCTCGAATGCCTGCGAAGAAGTCGTTACCTTTATCATCGACAAGGATGTACGCAGGGAAGTCTTGAACGTCGATCTTCCAAATCGCTTCCATACCGAGCTCTGGGTATTCGAGCAACTCGACATGTTTGATGTTATACTCGGCAAGCAATGCTGCGGGTCCTCCGATGGATCCTAAATAAAAGCCGCCAAATTTTGCACAAGCATCCGTGACTTGCTGCGAGCGATTGCCTTTAGCCAACATAATCATTGAGCCTCCCGCCGCTTGAAACGGTGCTACATACGAATCCATACGCCCAGCAGTTGTCGGACCGAAGGACCCAGATGGTTTACCCGCAGGGGTTTTCGCAGGGCCCGCATAATAGACTGGATGATTTTTAATATAATCGGGAAGCCCTTCGCCCTTGTCGATGCGCTCCTGTAACTTCGCATGAGCACTGTCTCGTGCGACAACAATAGTGCCTGAAAGTGACAGAGGGGTGGTTACTGGATACTGGCTCAACTCTACTAGGATGTCTGCCATGGGACGATTCAAGTCTATCTTCACGGCTTCTTTTGGTTTTATAATTTCAGCAGAATCAGGGATGAAACGACCGGGATTATCTTCGAGCTTTTCCAACCAAACGCCGTCCTTATCGATACGTGCTTTAACATTACGATCCGCCGAGCAGGACACGCCAATCCCGACTGGACAAGATGCGCCGTGACGCGGCAAGCGCACGACACGCACATCGAGTGCAAAGTATTTACCACCAAACTGAGCGCCGTAGCCCATTTTTCGTGTGTAATTGAGTAGCTTAGCTTCAAGCTCCAAGTCTCGAAATGCTTGACCGTGCTCGTTCCCTTCCGTTGGTAACTCGTCGTAATATTTAGTCGATGCCAGCTTAACTGTCTTCATCGTGGTTTCGGCAGAGGTACCACCAATTACAATCGCAATGTGATAGGGCGGACATGCCGAAGTCCCGAGAGTACCCATTTTTTCAATACAGAATTTCTCAAGGTTGGCGGGGTTCAATAGCGCTTTTGTTTCTTGAAAAAGAAATGTCTTATTAGCCGAACCCCCACCCTTCGCTACGAACAGAAAATCATACGAATCATTGTCAGTCGCAAGTAGATCAATCTGCGCAGGCAAATTACAACCGGTGTTTTTTTCCTCATACATGCTCAGCGGCACAGTCTGCGAATAGCGTAAATTCTCCTTAGTATAAGTATTGTATACGCCTTGCGAGAGAGCCGCTTCATCGCCTCCACCAGTCCAGACACGCTGGCCCTTCTTACCTAAAATAATGGCCGTGCCGGTATCTTGGCAGAATGGCAGCACACCATGCGCCGCCACTTCGGCATTGCGCAACATCGTCAATGCAATCGTACGATCATTCTCTGTCGCTTCTGGATCATCCAGAATTGCAGCCACTTTCTCAAGATGCTCCGTGCGCAACTTAAAAGAGATCTCCTTCATCGCAGTCTCCGATAAATAAGTCAGCGCTTCAGGTTGCACTTTTAAAATCAATTCGCCGTCAAAATCAACCGCCTGCACAAACTCGTTGGTCAATAAACGGTACTCGGACCGATCCTCACCGAGTGGGAATTGCTTTTGGTAATGGAATGGAGGCGGTGGTTTAGCCATAATGCTTCTAATTTAGAGGATACCTAGAATTCGTTTATATTATCTAAGATAGCAAGAGCTGAAAGGTGTGAAACGGCTCCTAGTGGGCTTAATCTGCCGCCAAGACTCGACTGAGTTGCATTTTATCGGCCTTACGATCTGTCCGGACCTCAATCACCCGCACCCCTGCTGCCGGTAAGCCATCAATCGCAGTCACAAAATCGTCCCAAGTCGCAGCATGTAGGTACTCCACCCCGTAGGCTTGGCAGAGCGTATCGAACTGCACCGATTGCGGCGTCGCGAAGTGGCGTTCAAAAACCTCGCCCATGCCTGAAACTGGCAAGTGCTCAAAAATTCCGCCGCCATTATTATTCACCAAAACTACAGTTAGGCTGCCCTTCAATTCTCTAGTAGCAAGCAGCGCATTACTATCGTGTAAAAATGCCAAATCCCCTGTCAATAGCACCGCAGGCTGGCCACGGTGCGCCATCCCCAATGCAGTGCCTAGCGTACCATCAATTCCATTCGCACCACGATTCGCTTGGATTGGACAAGCTCGATTACCTGCAGACCAGAAATACTCCGCATAGCGCACACTCATACTACTTGCCAAAAAAACCGGCGTGCCGACCGGTAAATGACGAGACAGCAGCCATGCAACTTTACCCTCAAACAAGCCATCTATCGCTTCTAACTGTGAATCAATACTGGCGACAGTCATGGCTTCCACTGCCCTCCACGAATCGGTCCAAGCAGAATCGGTTTTCAAATGATGCATCGCCTCAGCAAGCACGTGCGCCTGACCAAACAACGGTGTTGCCACTCGGTGTAATGGATCGGTATTGACGGGACGATCTGTCAATAAAAACGATACTGCATCCTGCGATCCCAGCCACCCTCGTAGTACCTTGCTAGTGGGCAACGCACCGATCTGTAAAATCGCAGTGGGTGCCAAGGAGTCGAGCTGATCCGGCTGACGCAAAAATGCATCATAATGACAAATCAAAGCAGTCGAATCGCTAGCATGGCCTCGTAATGGATTCAAAACATCGCTCAACACAGGCCAGCCCAACTTATCGGCAAGCATCGCTACCGCATCGGCAAACGCCTCGTCGCCCTCACGGGGATTCACGGCGCCGACCACGATAATGCCTCTGTGGTGGCTCGCCAATCGCTCCAACGCGACTGTATCTAGCCCAACTCGGGTGCCAATACATTCGCATGGCCGTGTCGACACTGTGGCTTGAAGCTCGAGCACATGCGCATCAATAATCGGTTCTGCATCAATACTTGGCGCCAACGGATCGCGAAATGGAAAATTCAAATGCACTGGTCCGGCATTCCCGTGTAGGGATCGATTCACCGCATGCACCAGGGTCTGCCTTAAATAGGCTAACAAGGGCACGCTCACTTCTGGCAAAGCCATTTCGTTAAACGCACGCACTGAATCGCCAAAAATCTTTAACTGATCAATCGTCTGTCCCGACGAGCAATCTCGCAGCTCCGCAGGCCGATCGGCGGTCAATACCAACAGTGGCGTACCTGACATCGAAGCCTCCAGCACTGCAGGATGATAATTCACTACTGCCGAGCCCGAAGTGCACACCAATACCACTGGCTTGTGCGTACGCTTCGCCAAACCCACCGCAAAGAAGCCCGCGGTACGCTCATCCAAGATCGAAACCGCTTCCAACTTTGGATTACGCTCCGCAGCCAGCGTCAAAGGCGTTGAGCGCGACCCCGGCGAAACAACCACCGTCTCCACTCCCAAACGAGCGAGCACTTCCATGGTCAATGCTCCCCAAACAGAATTCACGTTTGAACGTGCGAGTACATCGAATGAGCTGGTATTTGAATCGGTCACAAGCAACAATAAAAAAACGAACAGAATAGTTGCTGCGTATCGATAAATCAAGTGCGACTCTATGAAATTAGCGGAAGTTAGCACAGACCCTACAACCCTTTGCCCGGATTTGCATCGCCTACTTCATCACCCTTTTTGCTGAGATTTTGTCTTAAAATGGTGGAGAGAGAGGGAAACGTCCTGCATATCACGGCTCGAAAGAGGTATCCATCAGCCAAACTTAGCGATTATGGTTCTTCACAGATTTCGGACATGAGTCGTCTGAAGTCTACTTTCTTTGCCACATCTCTGGCTTGGATTCGAGGTGCCAATGAGTCTGCTCATTGCATTGATTAAGTGGGTGGAGAAGGTGCTGGTTGTCGTTTTGCTGTCTGCTTTTCAACATCAATGCACCAAAACTATGACAACCAGCATCTTTTGCCATACTCAGGGCATTGGCGGATTCCACTATTCAAAAGATAATCCGCAAGAATCAGACGGAGTATTATTACATCATTAGCACTGCGACCGATGCGGTATGCCCCTGCTGCAAGTCTAAGCAGGCCCAGTTCTTTGAAACAGCAGAGCAGCTCTATTCGGGGGCTAACGATCGGCATAAAACACGGTTTTTATAGTGCAGGCCAGGCGGGTTCGCTGCGAGAGTTGCGAGGTTTTCGCCCGTGAACGTTTGAGCTTTTGCCCGGCTCCAAACGTGACTTACACCAAGTGGCTAGTGAAGTATGTCTTGGCCCTGAGGCGTGAGATGGCGATCACTGCGGTGGCGAAGTTCACTGGCTTGCACTGGCAGAGTGTCAAAGAGATCGAGACGCGCTATCTGGCTAACAAATACGCGAAAGTTAGCCTAGGTTCGGTGCGCAGGTTAGGTATCGACGAGGTGTATCTTGGACGCAAGTTCGGCTTCATCACTGTGGTGCGTAATATCGACAGCGGTGCAGTTTTGTTTATTGGCAAAGGCAAAGGCGGCGAAGAATTGAGCCCAAGTAAATTAAAAGATGGAGAGACGAATGAATCCGCCTAAATCTCTCTCATTTACTTGGGTATAGTGTGCATATTCAACACCAACAGATATACCTATAGTTAATTTATTTGGAAAAACATGCTGCCCTTTTAAAGTGACACCACCACGAATTCGATCGTAAGGCCCTTCGTCTGAGTTAACAGAAACCGGAAATCCGACTGTAACAAATTCCCATCCTGAAGTGAAATCATTGTCATATAGCTTATAAACAGGCACCCACATCGGCTCGACACTGAATTGATGAATGGAATAGGAGCCTTCGCCAGTACCTGCTGATAAGTTACGCTCACGATAGGTGTAGGTCGTGTAAAGATCCCATACTCCATCCGCTAGACCAAGCTCTTCATTTGACACAAAAAAGCTCCAATTTTCTTCTTTTACTGTGGGATTACTTGAAGACTCATATCGTCTTTCAGCCCGGCGAAGACCAATTTCCTGATGACTAGATCGACGACCTCTATAGCGCTGCCGAGCGACATTTCTCATTGGATCTTCAAAAAAGCTTGAATTGCGGAGTGAAACTGACTGCTCGTGTATCGGGTAGGCTTCAAAGTTAAACAAGTCACGTCTGTAGGCACCACCAGCATTTAATCTAATAATGCCATTACTAGTCCCCCATTCTTTCCTAAGGTTTAGCGCCGCAAAAAGATAGAGAAAATAATCATCATCGATGTACGATTCGAATCGATTTTGCGTATTTTGATACACAAGTCCGAGATCACCCTCCAAAAACAAATCGTTTTTAATGATAAACGTTTTTTCTAATTCCAAAGCTGCAGAATCATCGATCCGATCAAAAGGACGATTGATTCCATCGACATTTAATCCGCTTTCAAACGTAGAAACATTAAAGTAACTCAACCGAACCGCAGGAAGATTCGCATTGGGTGTCCTGAATAAAAGGCTTGCAAGCGTTTCTGAGGATCTAAGTTGCCTTTCTAAATTTTTATCCAGTTCACCTAGGTTACTTAACCCCCCAAGGTAACCTTCCTCATTATAGAAACCCACTGCTCTAAAATAATCCGTACTCAAATCCAACGCATCCTTTGCCGTCTTTTTATAGAGAGTATCCACTCCACCAGTTATCGTAAGACTGTCGTTTTCAAACAATAATGTTCCATCCGAACGATTCCGCTCAAAAGTATGTACACCATCATTTGTATCTCTACGGAAAATATGGATGGATCTATCGAGTGTTGGCCCAAAATCATCTCTCACCAGATTAGGATAAGTCTTTGATAGTTTTCTGGCTTTATGGAATTGCCCCCAGGCTTGTTCCTCAAGTCCACGATAACCGATTAAGTAATCACCATATATTCGACGGAAGTGCGGGTCATCAGGATTTGCTTTGATTGCCAGTTCGAAAAGTGTGATTGCATGTCTCACATCATTCATATCCCGACAAAATCCTGCAGCTCTAAAAAAGAGCTTCGACGCTTTGATAGGATCTTCCTCTCTAATTGGAGTCACTTCAAGCACAGCTTGTTTGAAAATCTGAGAACTCGCTTCCTGGGTTTTGGTTTCAGATAACTCAACCCAACTTGCAATTAAATCTTTGGAAGTGTCTGCAAGCCCAGGATGCATTGCAAATAGCAACATACCTGCTAACAGCATCTTTGTTAAACTTGAATTTCTTTTGATACTAAAGGCACTTCTGAAAAGACGGTTTTGACGACTCAGGTTAGGTTGTTTTGTATTTTCCATAATTAATTGATGCTGGTTCGGTTTGATTCGGTTTTCGAATGATTGGAGAGACTAATATTTAGATTTAATTGGTTCGTTTATCCGTTTTCCCTAGGCGTTTTCGCTCACTTTAAAACCTATCGGCGCAGGAATGCATAGCGGTCCATATTGTAAACTAGATTGCACAGCGCGTTATGTTGCTTGGTTCGGACGAGCCCGATCGTGCGCAACGGGTCCAGTCCATTTCCAGCTGGCTCATGCGTCCGAATATGTGCTCACAGCGAACCCGAGTGCGCATCTTGTTGGTCGCAAGTTTTTCTTCAGAGAATGGATAGTTACGTGTGGCTTTGAACAGAATAAAGTTCTGGCAGTTCTTTTTCAGTAAATATTTACATCTGGCTCCCGACTGATAAGTACTGTCCGCAAAGACAGCTTCGTCCTCTTCGTTTATCAGTTCCTCGAACACTTGCGAATCATGCACACTTGCTGGCGTGGTTGTATCGTCGCTGACTAACTTGGTTTTGGCATCCACCTTTGGATGATTCTTGTCGCCGTAGTGCACCTCATTGTTCTTCTTTGTCCAGCGAGCATCGCAGTCCTCTTGGCGCCCTACAACGGTGTTTGGATCAAACCCTGCGGGGCGCACTCCTTTTTTGATTTGTACATTTTGTCCACGAGTGTTCCGTTCGCGTGGAGCGACAACACTGGCGTCGACAATACTACCTTCTTTAGCCAACATGCCTTGCCCCTCAAGCAGTTGACCGAAACGCTCAAAGATCTTGCGACTCCGGTCGCGACCGTCCTTCTCTATTGACTGTCCTAATGACTGTCTAAAGTCCCAGATAGTCTTTGCATCTGGAACGCTATCACCAGGCAGTAAGTCAAGGAACTGCATGAAGCTGTAGCGATCCATAATCTGCAACTCCGCTGCGTCGTCACTCAATGAGTAATACTTCTGCAACACCAAAACCTTTAGCATCAGCACGACATCAAAGGGCGGTCGCCCGCCCTTTCTTTGGTCGCGCACGTCATCGGCCAACAGTGTTTCCAGATCCACTCGAAAGAGCTCCCAATCGATCACCGCATTGAGCTTATTGATGCTCTTGACTGTGCGCATCACCTCCTGTTGGTGATCAATCATACTGAACACATCATTATCTTTCTTGGGATTACAGTATTCCATGCTTAAAGATTAGATATTAATTAAACGCTGTAAAGATTAGATATCAATCAAACGTTGTAAAGATTGTAAAATAAAAATTAACCGTTAAGAGGAGATTTCCAGAGCTACCCTTAATCGTTGGTTTGAGAATTAAGTATACCAGAGGTTAAGCATCAAAATGACCTCGAATTCATGGCATTGCATGGAATCCTTGAATGTTTCCAAAAAGAAAACCAATGAGCTCATACGCTGCGAACCAATCGCCCATTCGACTCTCACCGCCGGATTCAAGAACTCAGCCCTATCTTTGCGAAAATGGCACCAATGACAAGGGATGCCATCTCTCCCGATCATGAAAATTCGCCTCGGGATAATCGGGAGTCGCCGAAAGCACGGGCTGATCCTCCCCTACCGTCATATCATAGCGTGCAAAAGAAAATCTCCAATTCGGATTAATGGCTACCGCATTCGAATCCAAAGCCTGGTAAGGAATCAAAGCATACACAGTCCAATAGTTATCATCGGTGTTGATCGTCGCCTTACTTTGAATGAAGGACGGATCATCAATCAGAGCAGACTCAAATTTAGCTTCGCCGCGACGTACCTTTTTGAAATGCGCCGGATCCCAGCGCAGGAGCAGATTCTGATTTTCCGGAGTTACGTGGAATTCATAATACAACTCCTCGGATATCTCGAAGAAAATTTCAAAGACATCTCCAGTAGTCCACGTCTTTTGATTCAAACGATCCGCACTATTGTAAATAGAACGATCTCGTATCACAGCGAGCACTACCAGACCTTCAGTATTCTCATAGATTCGAGTTAAGGCAGGCATGAAATCAGGTTCATGCTCCTCAAGCCATGCCTGCTTCAAGGCAAGCTCCGCAAATGGTTTATTTTGCATATTATGGCTTATCGCATGCTTGTGCATCGCACTGGAAAGTGTATCTGCTTGCAACACCACTGGTTTAGTCGAGCGACAAGCCGAAGTGAGTAAGACCATAAGAAAGAGTAAATGTATAAGGACTGCGTTGCGCATAGAAATTAGTCTTTCTCTTGAAGATGTTCTTCTCGTTGCACGGATCCATCGTCCTCATCATCACGCAAGGCACCGCGTAAAGTCTTAATTAAGTCGAAGAGATCCTTAAAGCCACCGATGAGAAACCAGATAGTGCTACCAACACCTAAGATTAAGGTCACAATCACTGTAAAGGCCCACCATTGGATCCAACCTGCATCGGATATGCCAACTGTCACAGCAATCACACTACCGATCACAAAGGCGAAAAAGAAGAAGGAAGAGAATCCAATGTTGAATACATAAATTGCCTTATCTCCTTTTGAGAAATTACGATTCACTCCGATGCGTTTCCAAAATAACGCCCGTTTAGCAAGTGTTGGTCCCGCCTCAGCTGAAGCCTCATAAAATCCGTACTCGGTTTCATCCGTCACCGGCTGTCGATTAAAGTCCTCAACAGCGTATTGCCTGCGATGTAACAACTTATCCATATTCACAGGCGGACGGCGTGACAACAGTGAAAACAAAATATAATTGAAAACGGCGACCAGGGCGACGATACCGGACATTTCAACACCATTCAGCGGGAACGTTTCGGGAAGCGCCTGCAACCATTGTGAGTTCGGGAAGTCCAACTTCCAATCAGGCAAGAAGTGAGGCCAAATGATATTCCGCAGCGCAATCCCCGTTACTGCAAGCACTGAGCCGATCGACATAGCCGCCCACGCACCTTCAACCGAGCCCCGCTTCCAGTAGAGCCCTCCGATGATGACTGCACCAGCGCCTCCCAAATAAATAGCACCTGTAATCTGAAAATACATGAAAATGTATTCGCTCAGTGGGAACACCAAACTGAATACAAATGCGAATACAGCGACGCCAAAAATAGCGACCCTCAATAAACATAGATGCGCACGACGGCTCAGTGGTCTATTCCGAAAGGGCATGATGACATCTTGAACGAAAATCGAACCCCATGAATGTAAATACGTATCATCAGTCGACACCGCCGCTGCGATGATCATTGCTGCAAATAAACCCATGACTCCCGCTGGCAGTAATTGACCCACTCCAGTGGGCACACGCATCTGCTCTCTGATTTGCGGATTGTCAATACTGGCTAGTGTTTCATTTACTGCGGCTGCTTGAACTGAAAATTCAGGTAGGTGAAGCATCGCAAAAACAAAGAGAGGCACGAGCATGGACAAGAGGAACAAAGCCTGACCGCGAAACATCCCCAAAATATTCGCCATCTTTGCCTCATGCGGACTCTTCGGTGCTGCATTGTATCCCTGTGACCCTTGCCAAGCCTTGAATCCATAGATATTTAAGCCGGCCACGATAATAAAGAAAGCGATATTAAAACCTTTGGTTTCACCTTGTTTGAAAGGATTAATCCGGGAGGCTTGTTCAGGAGCCATCTGCAAACCAGTAATCAAATCCGACCAACTGATCTGCGATAGCATGACAAAGAATGTGATCAAAATTACAATTTGAACGAACTGCCCCTGCAGGAAATCGGTAATGATGATTGCAATCTGACCACCGAGCAACGTAAGGGTCAGGGCCAGCGAAAGCAAAAATAGCATTACTGGTGCAAGCGTTGGAAGCGTCCAGCCGAGCACCTCTATTTGCTCTGGCAAGCCACAAAAATAAATAATGAAACGGGCAGTGACCGCTGGAAAAATACCATAGTTGAGAATGCCTGACAGAAAAGCCAAAATACCTGCGAAGATACGAAATCGGCGGCTGTATCTGACCTCAAAGAATTGAGCCATAGTCATGGCTCGTGTCTCTCGATAACGGTAGATCACGAATCCGGAGAGTGCCAAGACCAAGCCAATCGGTGCTAAGATTTGCCCCCACCATGCAGCGGCAAAACCAGCTTCATAAAATTGCTCGAAATTCGCTGCGATTGAAATCGCCCCCAGTCCCGCCATACCATCTGCCATCGTCAGCAGATAGCGTCCTGCACAACGATTTCCCGCAAGAAAGTCAGCAACGCTACGTGTCAGTGACTTGCTAAGAAATGCAATGCCAAGTAGCAATGCGAGCAAGGTTCCTATTATAGCCCAATCAATCCAGTGCAGTGTCATATAACGCTGTTAATCTTAGCTTTCATTTTAGAGTGACCCATGCCAACCAAATGTTTTCTTTAATAAGGGAACTCATACCTGAAACACGGCGAAGAACTAGTAGGGGTAGTCATGACCACGAGCATAAAAAGGCTTACTTCCCTCCTCCAAGCCCATTTCTTCTTCGGGTAACCATGCCGCACTCCCATCAACATAAACGACATTGGCCCCGCCAGGGTGAGGCTGCAGCCGAGGATCTTGACCTTCACGTGTCGTGTACGGACGGTCATACGCAAATGCCGCCATACTGGGATTAAAAATTCCAGCCGTTCCACGATTGGTTTCCTGACGTTCTTCGCTCATTACATAGTTTGCGAGAGTACCGTTGAATTCATAATTCGTGTAGTTCCCCGGCTTGCTGACAATCTCTAGCCTGAAGTACGTATCTTCAACTGAATGAGCAGGACATACAAATGCGTCAACATCGCCATCGAGAAAAGGAAGCAATGCGTCAGCAACTTGACCATAATTCAACCATGAGTCACCTCTTGAGGGGAAACGCCCTTTTGTATCATTAATTTGCAGTTTTAGTGCGACGCCAATTTGACGCAAATTTGAAAGGCAAGCCGCTTTGTGAGCTGACTCCCGCACCCTTTCCATGGTCGGAATCAAGATTGCTGCTAGCACACCAACGATGGCAATCACAGTCAGCAGTTCGATGAGAGTGAATGCTGAAGATTGAGTCCGACTGTGCGATCTGCAGGAAAAATAATTCTCCATAAATACGTTAGATTAAAGCGAATCGACTGTACCGTTATCGGATGCCTCGACCAAAGCTTTTAGAGATTTGTAGTGGTGGAGTGCCACTCCATTAAATGATCTATATTCAGATGCAACAGCCTCCAGTTCCGATACAGCATCATTCAGCGCTTCGTTGCTCAAGTGCCCAAAAGTAATCTTCTCGGGAATGCCATCCCCATCGGGGAGGATAGTCTCAAAACCAATAAACACTGTAGCGGCGTTTTCTTGATCTGCCATTTTCAGTTCGCCACGAGATAGTTCAAAAGTACTGTTCGGCCCTGTCGCCTTATTCCGATAGGCCATCAAGCCCACGTTGTCGACCATTCGAATCAGGTGCGTGGCCAAGTTCGCGTATTTTCCCTTGTATTTAGCAGTAAATTTGTAAGTGCCATTCTTGTCTTGAGCATCAAACCAAAAAGGGATGTCAATGCCGAACTCAATGGGGTTTACATTTTGCGCAATTAAGTCGGCTATATCTTGGTTAATCTTTAAGAAATTATTAATCACTCCCTGCTGCGATGCCCCGCCTAAACGCCACTCGTCCAAAACATATGGCTCAATATCCATGCGAACAGCATGAAAGCGCTCGGACGCATGAGCAGTTTCATTAAAGTTTAAAACGGCTTGAACTCTGGACAACACGGTGTCGTGCTTGTTGGGGAGTGCAAACTCAGGCGCACCGTCCAAAGCATGAATCTTGATCCCACGTTTGGTCGCTAGATTAATAAACGCACGCATTCCAGATGGATCACTTATTTGTGTCACACCGTTCCCGTCTTCTTCAGTTAAAATTTGTACGAACAAATGATCTATATTTTGCTCTGTAGCGAAGCTCAAAACCTCTTCTACACCTGAGTCTGAATTCAACATCTCTTCCGTGTGCCAAAACCACATAGCTCGCAAACGACTCTCCTTAACTGCAGACAGACTCGTGCTCAGGCAACCGATCTGCAAAAGTCCAGCAGATAATAAAAGTAAAATACATGTGTAGGCGTATCGAGAAGGGGTTTTGGAATCAATAGTCATTATAATAATATAGTTTTCGGTAAAAAAATGTAAATGTTTACTAAAATAATTTATTCACATAAAAAATAGTATGTCAAGTTCGTTTAACGAACCTAGGGATATCCCCGAG
>Ga0228674_1001729_pt1 | contig 12730 bp, 12 predicted proteins | sample 1D_rmetaG_FD_189054 | JGI IMG/M metagenome (GOLD analysis project Ga0228674, IMG submission 189054) | Seawater microbial communities from Monterey Bay, California, United States - 1D_r | ecosystem: Environmental > Aquatic > Marine > Coastal | place: USA: California | collected 2016-09-26
GTCGTCACTGAAAAATTTCGGATGTTCAAGTAAATACCAGCTTGCTCTGCTAATTGACGCTGTGCTCTGGCAACAGAAAGTCGAGCGGCGCCGACAGAGTTGGATCCGGTTCCCTTGAAGAGCAAATTTTGCGTGACAAGCACGACAGATTGTTAGTACAAGAGAGTTGAATTATGTATATTTGATTCCTGAAGGACGTACGACAACACGGCCCGTATCTGCCATGGGTAAGATAATTTGTGTGTGTGTGTGTAAAAGACATACATACATACGTGTGTTGTGCAAACAGTAAGATACTGTCGAATTGTTTGAACACATACGAAATATGAGGATACGGCATCGTGGAGATGAAAACGCAAGTTGAACAGCTGCAAACCTATTTCGAAATTGGACATTTAATGAACATGCACATGCATGTGCATGTGCATGTGCATGTGCACACACCGTCGAGGCGCAAAATACGAGTTGGACGTTCTGGACGCTATGAAGTGAAGATCCAAAGGAAGTTTTGTTCCACTGCCAGCTACAGGAATGGCTTCTGCTAGCTGTAAACATCGTGCACACAAAAATAGGTAACGTACGAAGATTCAGTTGGCTTGTTGGTTTGGTTTTGAGCATGAGTACAGTGACAATGTTGACAAGCTCCGGTACAAGAGAAAACATTTTAGAGTAGTTTTGCAAGGGGAGTCTATCCGTAAATCGTGTGAGGCGCGTAAGTTGTTCATCTGAGATGTCAGTGTCATTATTACTGTCGAGTTGAGCGATGTCGTATGCACGACGACATCTTTCAGAAATTCGTTTACCAAGAAGAAGTGTTTCTTCACAGACAGAGACATTTCCTGACTTAGGCTTTCTTGCTTTCAAGATTGCATTTTTGCACTCTTTCCAAGCATCTTCCATTATATTTCAAACGCTTGGTTTTACGCATTGATAAGTGCATTTTTAGCGATGGTGTGATTAAGCGTGATTGAAAGACTTGAAGTAGTAGTAGTAATAGAAAATGTCTCTGCGCGTTTTTGAAAAGGCAGATGCTCAAAAGAAAGAAAGTTTTATGAGAGAACACGAACATTACAATGCGCGTCAAAATGAATCGTATATAGACGCACACGCATCACTAACTAGTTTGGCGTCAACGTGGAAAGTTGGTGGTGTATGTGCATCAAAAGCTTCGTCGCATGTTTCGGAGGTACAGACAATATTTTAACGTTTAAAAGTTCGAATCACTGAACCCAACAAATTGAGAATGTAATTGTTTTTGTTGTTGTCGTCGTTGACAACAGTCAAGCCTTTACAAGAGCACCGTGTCTGCAAGCGTGGTCGACAGTGTCATGAAGAAGCACATGATAAAAAATATGCATGACAAGTTGAGTACATCGTCTGGTCGTACTTCGAGTTGTGTTTCACGTGTCAAAGATTGTGATCAAGGTGGTGTAGGTGATGTAGGTGATGTAGACCATATGAGTGCGTTTTATGACAGCGCAAGATTAGTTTACAATGGTAAATTGCACACACGAGAGGCGAGAAATACTTTTGGGTTGGATAAAGCACGAATGATCAGTATGAACATTTTGAAAGCATCTAAAGGGTAGCGCTAATCTGTGTCGTGCAGTCTGCAAGTGTTGAACGTGAATATGTACGTCAATAGTTTTGATTTGTGCAAGTTGACAACTTCATTTCATAGTGACATGAAAATTGCAGCCGTGAATATGATAAAGAAAAAACAAAGTACACTCAAGTCAAGAAATCTGCACGAAGCAAAACTAGAGTCGCAGCTGTCTCAAATTGATGAAAACGGAGTGGAGGTGTCGGGCTGTGGAATGTGTAGCCTGTTTAGAAGAGAAACATGTCGTAAAGACAGTGTTAATGTGCCCAAAGTACATGGATTAAAAAGCACGTGTACGACGAAGGAGTCGAAGCTTGAACAAGCATACACGTCTATGAAAATGAGAACCGAAAGGCTAAAATGTAAAATGTACGAGCATGAAAAAGAAGCTCTTTTATTTAGCCGTCAAGGAAACAAGACAGAAGCTCTGGCAGCACTGAAGCGTTCCAAATTTGCTAAAAAACAATTTTTGAATGCTTCCAGTGCAGTAGATACACTGTGTGCTCACATTGATGGACTGGAAGAGGCCAACCTACAAAAGGAAATAGCAGACGCGTTGAGTAACAGTGCCAGACAAATTAAAACGAGCACGAAGGGGTTGCTAGACAAGACGGAGGCAGCAATAGACGACAGTTCCGATGTACGGGATTTAACAGACGACATGAATCTCATATTTCAAGGGTTTCGTAATGAGTCGGACAAACTTGACGATGAAGATTTGATGGAAGAGCTGGAAGTGATGATGAATACCCACGAGATTGATAAGGGTGTGAAAATGTCGATTTCAAATCAAAGAGTCTCTGTTTCTGCAACTCCGAACGGTCTTCCGAGTGTTCCAAACGACCACGTAAAACAAGGACGTATGGAAGAAATTGAAAAACCGATGTTGTCTTTGTCATGATAGTTGTCGTACGTAAATGTGATGCGGATGTAAGTGTGGACGTTATTGTATTGACTTGGGCGAGGTGTTTGGATACCGATGCAATTTACTGGTGACATGTGGATGTTTTATTGACACGTTGCGTTTCAAGACAAATGCACAACATCTCGGGCTCGGTAGTGGAATGTTTTGTATGAAAATAAACCCTGCTTTTTCAAACTTTGACACCCACCACATTCGTGGTTTGAGTGTACGTTCAATGGGGACTGGAGTACGTGCAAAATAGTTTTTTGTAATGATGTTTGATACAGTGCTATTTCCACGCGATGGTATGCGAAAACTTGACATGGTCGGCATTTGAGGGTGGGTAGCAATTTGTATGAACAAGTAATGTCGGGCGACGCGTACGATCTCCGAGATTGCAAAATTAACGTCACGTACATCAATGTGCTCCATGAGCCCAGCACAAAGAATTGCGTCGGCGGCTTGTCGTGGGTATGGAATCTTAGTAATGCTTGCAACAATGAAACATTGTTGCAAAATACAATGGTATTGTTGTGAACGGTCCCGAGAGTCTACGAGTCGTTTTGTAGCTTGTGATATGGCATATGGACTCGAGTCGACACCTGATGCTACGTAATTGAGTGCCCACAAAGCTTTGACACCCCATCCGACTCCACATCCAATGTCCAAAACAGACGTAATGCGCGTGTTCTTTGTTCTTTCAACAGTGCGTATGGAATGCAGAAGAGGTGCATAAGAAACGCTGCTTTGTTGGAAAGGATGAATTGCATGGTATGCGCCGCTTTCGTGAAGGGCTTCGTGCAAAGCAATGCCTTGTAAATTACCTTCACTGGGATCCATTCGTGCAGATGTTTGTTTGTTGTGCTTGAGCACGCACGCAGGCACGTATGTGTGTGTGTGTGTGTGTTGGTGGTGGTGTATATGCGGAATCGTTGTTTCGTGATAGCGTTTTTGTTTCGTTGTATGTCAATCAATCAAAGGCTTGCTTGGTGTTGAATGTTTGTGTTGCGGTAGAGTATCATAGATTTCGTTCCAAATACAGGAAGTTTCAAGATTATGTGTAGTGTGTCGTCATTAAAGTTGTGGTACGCTTGTTGAATCTCCGTTCTTCTGCGTGCGACTGCTTGCTTCAACTCAGGATCTAATACGACTGTCCTTCTGTCGTTTTGAAACCATGCCAATCCCGAAAGACGTCCACCAATTGGAATTCCAGACAGAGTGAGAGACGCGTAACGATTGTTTCTGTATAGTGTGCAGTCACATGAAACACCAAGCATGTACCCGCTGTATTTTTCACTGGATACCGGCAGTGGCACCGAAGTGTGAGAATCAGTGATTGTAATGACAGTAGTTGGTGTGTTGAGTTTTTTGTGGCCAATAATTGCAACGAAAAAAATAAAGAGTGCCATGGTCACGATATGGAGCATTGGCTTTTTGGTATGTTGACGACTCGCTAGTGTGTGATAGCGGATATGATTGTTTGTGTTTTTGTGTGTGTGTGAAGGAAGAGATGACAAGTTTGTCGAATGTCGTTGATCAGCTGCGATGTCGTGTAAAGGACGCTGTGAGTCGAAGTGTCACAGACGCGGAAGCTTTAAAGATTGGAGTAGCTGCATCTTGCTCAAATGCGAATTGTGTGATTGAATATGTAGTAGATCGTCAACTTGGAAAAGAATTACGAAGCGTGAAAATGCATGATGTAGCTATGACGCTGGATGAATTTAAAATATTATGTGCACAATTGCAGTCGACACGGACAAGTCCTACAAAAGATGTGCTAAAGGACTGTGTGTTCAGTATGTTTGTCGAGAATGTGACGACACACCTCAAGTGCACAATAACGGAGAGAGACCAACAGTTGGCATGGAGTATTCCTGCAACAAGGGTGTTGACTTATGTTGCTATTCATGCGGAGCTGGACACCGAAGAGCGAGTTGGCTGTGCACTTGGAGGAGTAGTTGGGGCAGATATGCGACGATTAGAAGACCTGAGGGCGTCTTTGGAAGGAGATCAGATGGATGTGGTGTCTGTGGGAGCGGCAATATGTGGTCTTGTAGATTGCATTATGCCGTAGTTGAAGTGCAGATGCTTGTTTGATAAGTTAATTTACATCTATAAAGACGAGGAAGGAAGGTGTGTGTATCCACGAGGATACAGATACAAAAAGATATGTACAGAAATAACATTCTTCGTACTTGCGTGACAGGATGCAATTTGCTGTCCCTTTTGCTGTGTCTTGTTTCTGTGTTCTTAGTTTTTTTTGTGTACACAAAGTATCGTTCTGACGATTTTGTGACAGCGACTGAAACGAACGACTTTTCCACGTTGGGAACCTGTGTCGAGAGTGTCACGGACGAAATTGTAGAGCATGCAGACTTTGAGCACGAGTCGTGGGACTGCAACAAAGAAAAAGACAAATTGGCTTATTTGCTGATGTCGCAGACGCACTCGATTTACTATCTGCACTTGAAGTATGGTTCGGAGGTTGTTACGAGCATTGCAATGACGCTTGTGTCTTCTACACTTGGTTACAACTCGACGTTTGTAAACAGATCGGCAGCGTCTGAAGTGCTTCGTATGCTGGACGATGACGACGTGAAAATACCAAGCAACTGCACTGAGATATATACTGGAGCTGTGCCTGTGTTTTACGATACCTTGAACCAAAAGCTTCCAGAGATTGCATGCAATTCTAGTATGTTTCGGAGTTTGAGTCGTACAAATTTAAATTCTGTGGAAATTGGAAATCTTTTGTATGCGTGCAACAAGCAATTTAGCTTTGGACAAAGCGGTCCTCGCGCTGACACGTATGGAATTCCATTTTTAAACGAGCCTGCTGGCCCAGACAGCACGTGGTGGTCATCTTTGCCAATCACTGACAGATTCAACTCGACATCAGCGTGGAGTGTGAAGAGTCGTGTATTTCTTGGAGTTCGGTTTGGGTGGTCTTTGTTTGCGTACGTGCCGACTGTGATGTCTTTAGGTGTGTTGACAACGGACGCAGGAACTGTGCTTTTGGTGTTGATGAACGGAGGAAGGTTCAAAGGATATGGATGGGAACGACCTTTTGTTTTGTGTTTGTCCGTTGCGTCGTCGATCACGTCCATGTTTTGGGGTATTTGGATACCATGGGGAGGTATGTGGTCACCGCGTCTAGGACGCCCACTGTGTGAAGAATGGGACGACTCAAGTGAAGACACGGTGTTTTTTGACTACATGTTTTACATGAAGACTCGTGGAGGATGGAAACCAGATGGTGCATGTCTTTACTGTGAATTTCTTGTTGTTGTGTTTCAAATCTTTGCTTTGATTGTTGTGTGCGTTTCTGGATGGTACCATGGGAAGCATAGAAAAAAAGACACAAGCAAAAGCGACGAGGTCGAAAAAGAGTACGATGGTCAGAAAAAAAGGAAGAGCACGAACAGGTATTGTTGCTTCGTGGTGGTGTCTGTTTTCGTAAGCGGATTTGGATTGCTCTGTGTGATTGCATCAGAATGGTACGAAGGAGTGGTATTTGGAGATGCTTGGGTACGATCAATATCTGGAGAATCTGTTGCCTGGAAGTACTTTTATGTTACAAGACTTGTGTACGACATGAATTTGAACACGCTCGTGGCAATTCTTTTTGGGGGGGGATTAATTGGTAGCATTATTGGAAAACGGACTTTGATGTCTGACGTTCATTTTGTTGAGACAAAAAGCAGTGCACCAAAAGATGCTGTTGTGTTCTTTGTGTGGCTTGTGATTTCGTGTGCTACATTTGCTGTTTTTTTGGGATTTTACGTTTCGTACAACACTGAAGACTGTGAGATGTTTCCAGAAAATGGTCAGTATGACACGGAACGTTCAAGCTGTGTTCTGAGGTTTTCGACGAGCATAGTTGGTACGATATTGATAGGTTTGGTTGTTGTGATTGGAATTGCAATCTTAGTTTGCCGGGTAGGGCCTTTGCGCTACCAAAATAAGACGGTACCAGAAGAAGTAGAAAAAAGAGAGGGAATGGAGGGAATGAAGGAAAATGCTTCTTCAACGACTGTGTACAGGGGTCACACTAAAAAGTTTGTGTTTGATTTCTCGATGCTACCAAATGCAGCAGCAGTAGATGACACAAAAGATCGCTTGCTTTCGTATACGACAGCAACATATTCTCACAAGTAATGGGGTGTGCATTCTTGAGCTCGACTTGATCTAAAGTTTTTTAAAATCCAAAATACGTCTGACAATGCTATAGAACAGTGCAACAATGAAGTCGTACATTTGATTAACAATCATTGGTGTTTTGACAGACGAGCAAGCGCCGGTGCACCGTGATAATCAGTGTTGGGCACAGGAGCCAGAGCCGCAAGTGCAGTTTCAACCTGACGGACTGCTGCTTGTGCTTTGTCGATACCAACGCTGGATCCGTCGTCTCCAACTTTGACAGTTTCTTGACGCAATTTCGACCAGGTGTGTGCAAAAGTGGCTTCTCTGTCGATGGTATCACGATTTACGGTTTCGACGAGTATTGACTTTTCGACTTTGTGTCTGTCATCTACCGTCCACAGCATGCGCACAATTTGAGAGATTGCCATGTTTGTAGTTATTGCCACAGACTTCCATCTTACGATCTGTTCTTGCGTTGGGACGTGCATTTTCTCGTGTGAAAGGAGTTCTTTTAAGTCCGAGTATAGATTTGCTGTATCAGAAAGTGCATCGTTCGCAACAGTTTGAATTTCGTGCATAGTAGAATTTTGCATTGTTTTAAATGTGTGTTTTGTGCAAACAAGTCTGAGTCTGAAGACTAAACATTTTTGTCTCTTCTTAGCGAAAGAACGTGAACTGGAGACTGCTTATTTAAGTGAAACAAACAATGCTGTTACGGTTTACCAATGCGTTGCTTTTTCACAATCAGTTTTCTTCTATGGAAGAAGCAATCTCTGCCATGCGTTCCTGGCTGATTGTAGTAGAGGGTGCATGAATGTGGAACTGTTGTTGTTGTTGTTGTACAATTGGTCGAAATACGAGAGGTCCAGAGTTCAAGGATATTGTTTTTGCGGAAGAGTGTACTAAAGGTGTGTCAGTGTCAGACAGATACTGCATTGTCAATGCAGATGATTCGTGTAACAATGAGTTTTTTGAGTTTGTGTCGTGTTTGTCGGACAGCTGTTGAAGTGCTGTCCGTGTGTCGTCAGTTAGTTCTGTTTCATTTGTGTCTGAAGACGGTGGTGTGCGAACGGGCAGCTCATTGTAGGTGTTTTGATGTGATTTTGAGTTGTGTGTGAAGAGTGGAGAGTGTGGACCATGTTCATAATCGATGCGCAGTCGTTTCCAAATGGCGATGCAACATTGAGGTATACAAAATATCAACAGAGGAAGAAATGCGCCAAGTGTCCATACAGAAGCAGCTCCCGCTCGCATGATACATACCAATGTTCCGCCGTACTGGTTGTCGGTTGGTGAAGAGATGTAAACGAAAAGAGTGTAGACAGACGAGAAAATAAGTGCGCGTGCCAAGCGCTCGGCGGCATCCAGCAAATTGACTGCTTGACAAAGTGATCCTTGCATAGAAACAGCCGGTGGTGGTAGAAACGCAACAACGAGCAAAGACACAGCTGTGAGCAAAAACGGTGTGTCTGTTTTGGAGAGCGGATATACCGCTCTCCATATCCCAGACGTCATCATAAAGAATATCGCTGCGTGGAAGACTATGTGTCTCCACGATGACACTTCTTCTATTGATTGTGTGCAGGTATGAAGCAGTGTCTGCAGAACTAGACATGAGATGTATATTGCAACAGACGGCCGTAGCGCACTGAAGACAAGATTGAGACCGTGTACTTGTCCAATTCGAAGAGGCTTGTACATCATGCATCCCCCCACGAGACAAGTGAGTGTAAGAGTTCGTACAGCGGACGCCATTGAACTTGGAACGATCCAGCATATCAATATAGAGGTACATGCACATGCCATCACGCTCGTTATAGTTTGTATGGCAGAGAGATAGAGTGAAGCATTTGAAAAGTCAACGGCACAGTGTTCAATGTCGTTTGTTGTGATGCTGTTTTTCATTATGAGGTTGTTGTTTGGAGCTCTGCGAGCTGACATAAACAATGAATGAACATGAAGCAGACAAAAATATGATAGGTGACAAAGTACATATTTACTGACTGATTGATAGACGAAACGATAGCGCGTGTTTCAATATCGACGAACATGACGATGCGTCGTGGTACGTCTCAAAGGTCGTGAAAGAAACTTACCGGCACAAAGTAAGACGTGTGTGTGAATTGCTGTTTACAGCACGTGGCGCCGTCACACACACGTACTAAATTCTCAGCGCTGCTGTTGATTTTGGACGCATTCAGAAATGTTAGTGACGAGCAGACCAAAGAGGGACATTTTGTCAGTTCTGACAGAAAAAACGTGCAAGCCAGTGGATGCAAAAGGATTTGGCTTGGTCGTCAAGTTTGAGGAGTGGTTGTCAAGAACAAATTCGGGTAGATGTCGTAATTCAATGTGTGACCACACGATGCACAGACCCTCAAAAAGAGGTGGTTCTTCATTTTCAATGGCAATGTTGTTACGAGAAAAATCTGTACAAGAAGGAGATTCGTGTGAGTCGCCCGAAGAGATGCTAAGACGTATTCAAAGCATAAACACAGAAGGAGTTGAAGACGCAAAATTCAAGTGGAGATGCAGGGGTTGCAACACTACCGACCAGAAATACTTAGTGAATGCGCCTGATTCTATGATGGCGTGTTCGAAATGCTCTGTCGTTGCGTGCGGCGTAAAAATGGTGAGCACTTATCGCGAGAAGGCGTGTAGTGAAGAAGAAGATCGTACACAGCACGCGGACGCACCAAAAGATAAACGCGACCTTTTTTCCGGTGAGGACGTTGAAACAGCCAAACAGACGCGTCATAGGTACATGTCAGAAAGTGGAGGGTGTATGATATCATCAAGGACTCGACAGAGAAATGGCATTGGAAATTCAGACTCCATAGTGAAAAGAAATGTTGTAGCAGAGTATCGTGTACAACAGGCGTTGTCGCAGCTGAATTGTAAGCGCAACCGCGCACTGCAAATAGAACTAGTGGGTCTCTGCAAGCTGGTGGCACCAGTGGACAGCTCATTGCAACGCCATGTTCGCATTACCGCGCATCATCTGCTTGTGTGTTCTCAAATACACGAAAACGTGTGCTCACACTGCAGCTGCAGTGTGAGTCTTTCAGGGTTGTCTGCAGGACTTATTGCAAAAGTTTTGATGCGCGTGATGGCAGAAACTCTGTTGCCATTGCATGGAACTGAAAAGTGTCCATTCCGATTTGAGTGCTCACGCGACGAACTTGTTGGATTGGTGGAGAGATGTAGCAATCTTGTGATAAACGAAGGTGTGCACAGTGCATTGTGTCGAACAACGATCGACATATTGCTGAACGGAGATTGTACAACACCTTGCAATAAAAATGAGGATGGGTGCGTGGACGAAGCAATCACATCAAGTGTTATTTTGTCGAAGAACGAATCAATGGACGTGATGTGCAAGGACTACGTAAATGCAGTTAGAGATGTGATTTGGGCTTACAGCAAGACAATCGAAATTTCAGAGGAGTTGAGAGATACTGTTTTAAGCTTGCTAAGATTTGAGAGCGTTCGAAAATGGATTGACGAGGAGGTGTCTGTTTGCAGTGTTGAGATTGTGTCTCTTCGTCTGACTGCTTCTACATACAGGTCACTAAGCACAAAGGACTCTGTCATTGAGAGCTGCTTTACACGCACTTTGAAAAAGTTGTGCACGGAGTGTTTCGTGGACATTGGTAAATTTATTCCCGACACGTTTATAGATAAGGTTGTGACATCTTTGGATGTTACAACAATGACGAGGAACGACGATGACGATTCTTTGTTGTAGGAGTGTTTGGTGTGTTTTGTATGTGTGTTTGCATTTTTACTGACAAGAATCTCAACGAAAACAAAATAAGCATTTTTTCACGGGGTGTCATTCGACTTGGCACAACAATCTAGCTACATTTGAATCTGTAGAACGAGGCTGGACAGAGTTTATTTGCACGCTGATGACCGAGACAAAGGTACGAATGCTTGTGGCTGGATTGAGAGTCAATTTTGAACTTGGACGAGGGAACAACACGGAATCCCTGTCCAACTCGTCTCTGTTGCTTAAGATGTCCAGTTTTCTTTTTAGGCTGCGTTTCCTTAAGCGAACCTCCATGATTAAGCGGTCACCTGTATTCACATTTACGAAAGGAAGATTTAGGAGACGGCGCGAAAAAAGAGATGTTGATTGCATGTCATTTTTGTTGAATATAATTTTGTAGTCTCTCTCTTTGTTGTCGACAAATTGTGCAGATCCAAATGACGCGTAGCTTGAAATTTGCCCTCGTTGAGATGTCATGTGTGTCCTTCCACGTGTGATTCCAGAAGCTCTGAGCACTCCGTCGTCTTGTTCGTGTAAAAAATAAAAAGGCGGAGACCCAACTAGAGTTTTGATTCTTGGCCAGAATCTCCGATTTTTTGTCATGTCCAGAAAGACAGTGCGCTGATCTATTGTAGGAAGTATCGTAAGGAACGCACTGCGTGCTACAGTATCACCCTGTACACTTACATTCGGATCTATATTTTCTAATTCTGCTCTGTTGATTTGCTTCATGAACAAATCCTTTATGATGTCTATGGCATCTCCAATAGTACGTATGTCGCTGAGTATATTTTGAAACACTAGCAATAACTGGCCATTTGACATTGACATTTGTCGTTGTTTCTTTTTTGTATTTTGATGTTCAAGATATTTGAAAAATATTGCAGTTCGTCAATAGGTGTCGACCAGTAGATTTTTCGTACCTTGGGTGCAGTGTGATGCTGTACTACTTAGAGTGTACGATTGGGTTAAATATGTCGTGTCACTGTTGTGAAAGTGTTTTGTTGAAAGTATCTTGCTCGTGTGTGGAGTTGTATTCAACTTCGAGTATTTTGTGTGCTACGTTTTGTATATCAGCACAAATAATTTCATGTGCTTCAGTTTGTTGTGGATGCACTTGTACAAGCAAAGGATTTCCGACTTGGTTTCCAGTAAGACGCTGAAACATTAGCGTGTAGATCCAAGTCTGGAGAGAATACTTGTAGAAATCGGTGTCCTTTAGTGATGCTGCTGGTCCTATGCCCCATTTTCCAAAGTTTGATGAGTCTTTGTGTAGTTCTTTGTCTGTGCGCTTTATGTCTACGACTCTGTATTTGGACGTGTCGTCTTTGTACAGAATGTCAATCTGGCCTGCAAATATCGTCTCGTCCGAGCGTGTATGAAACAATGCAAGTTCTGTTCGTATTGCTTTCCATCCCGCAAGGCACTTACGATTGTGCCACGAGAGGTACATGTCGAGTTCTGATTGTACGTGAGCTGCAGCTACGTCATTTGTGACTGGTTCGTCATTTAATACGAGTTCGACGGCTTTGTGAGTGAGTGTACCAAGGTCTTTGTTTTTCTCCCAGACAGCCATTACTACTGACATTGCTTCTTCGTCGTCTTCGATGTCAGCAACAATGTCGTAGTAGCGGTTTGATGAGTTGCTTCGCCACTTTGTCAAATTCGCTTGACATATGCTTTTTGGATCAAAGTTTGCAGACGCAGGAAAAAGGTTTTTGATTAAGCTGGTGACGCTGGTTTTAGTTGTTTTCCCGTTCACTGTGTATATATGATTGTTTTCGTCAAAGTCGACGTATTGATCAAAGGGAAATGGATTTTGCTCAGAAAGTCTTAAAGCGTTGCGACCCCTTTTTTTGGACGGCACGCAAACGTTGTACTGTGCTTGTGTGTACATTGAAAAACAAAATCGCTGAGCAGCTAATGCCGGTGCCACGCCGACCAATGCCGAAGGTACGCGCAATGGTTCGTTTTCATCCAAGTGAATTCCGTCTTTGCGAAGACATAGCTTTGCCATCAACCTGACGTCCGTCTTACAGTATTCTTCTAATTTTTGTCTTTCGCCATTTGCCCACCATTGTATTGCTAAGAGTCCATTTGCGATTTTTGGTTTTTCGCCGTTGAGAGCAAGAAGTTTGTCCAATTTGGGCCAGCGTCTAGCTTGTGCGTCGATTATTTTGCGAAAAATGTCGTGCGCTTTGAATGTGTGTGAAAGTTCACGTGGGCGATTTCCATTGTAGTGCGATGAAAGTACAGGATGGTCGAATGCATTGGTATTGAATCCAATTATGAGTTCCGCGTCGTCAAA
>Ga0228674_1001734_pt1 | contig 12697 bp, 10 predicted proteins | sample 1D_rmetaG_FD_189054 | JGI IMG/M metagenome (GOLD analysis project Ga0228674, IMG submission 189054) | Seawater microbial communities from Monterey Bay, California, United States - 1D_r | ecosystem: Environmental > Aquatic > Marine > Coastal | place: USA: California | collected 2016-09-26
GCGGAGCTACGCGCATGCCCTTTGAACTGACCACTTATGAAGCCTATGATTTCGCCAACCGTCGACACATCGGCCCATCCCCCTCCGAGATGGAAGAAATGCTGCGCACCATTGGCTTTGACAGTCTGGATGCGTTGATTGATGCGACCGTGCCAGAGGCCATCCGCCAAAAGGCTGCGCTCGATTTCGGCCCAGCCAAGTCAGAGCGCGATGCGCTGCATCATATGAAACAAGTGGCCAGTAAAAACCAAGTCCTGACCTCCCTGATTGGTCAGGGCTATCATGGCACCACCACGCCAGCGCCGATCCTGCGCAATATTTTGGAAAATCCTGCTTGGTACACCGCCTACACGCCCTATCAGCCAGAAATTTCGCAAGGGCGGCTTGAAGCTTTGCTGAACTACCAAACGATGGTCAGCGATCTCACTGGGCTGGATATTGCCAACGCCTCTTTGCTCGATGAGAGCACAGCGGCCGCAGAGGCGATGACCATGGCGATGCGCTCTGCCAAGTCAAAATCACACACCTTCTTTGTTGATGAGAATTGCCATCCACAAAATATCGCTGTGATTCACACCCGTGCGGAGCCTTTGGGGATCGAAGTGGTTGTGGGTTGCCCAGATGACTTGGATGCCAGCGCAGTATTTGGCGCCATATTCCAATATCCCGGTACCTATGGGCATGTGCGCGATTTTACATCGCAAATTGCGGCCCTGCATGCGCATAAAGCCTTGGCCATTGTTGCCGCCGATCCGCTGTCTTTGGCATTGCTCAAAAGCCCCGGCGAGATGGGTGCGGATATCGCCATTGGCTCAACGCAGCGCTTTGGCGTGCCCATGGGCTATGGGGGACCGCATGCGGCCTATATGGCCACTCGGGATGCATTCAAACGCTCAATGCCCGGCCGGATCATCGGCGTCTCAGTCGACAGTCGCGGCAATAAAGCGCTGCGCCTGGCGCTGCAAACCCGCGAGCAGCACATTCGCCGCGAAAAAGCCAATTCAAATGTGTGTACCGCCCAGGCGCTTTTGGCTGTGATTGCCTCCATGTATGCGGTCTATCATGGGCCGGACGGTATCAAAGCCATTGCACAATCCGTACACCGGAAAACCAGCCGCCTGGCCAAAGGGCTGGAAGCCATGGGCTTTGATGTACAGCCTGAAGTCTTCTTTGACACGATCACCGTTAAGGTTGGCAATCTTCAGGGGGTCATCCTTCAGGCCGCAGTCGCCAATGGCATCAACCTGCGCAAAATTGACTCGGACCGCGTCGGTATCAGCCTTGATGAGCAAACCCGTCCAGAAACCATTGAGGCCGTTTGGCGTGCCTTTGGCGGCGATATGAAAGATGACAGCCAAGCCAATCGCGCCTACCGCCTGCCCGCATCCATGCTGCGCGACAGCGCCTATCTCACCCATCCCATTTTTCACCTCAACCGCGCCGAGGCCGAAATTACGCGCTACATGCGCCGCCTTGCCGACCGCGATTTGGCGCTGGACCGGGCTATGATCCCACTGGGCAGCTGCACGATGAAGCTGAATGCCACCATTGAGATGATCCCGGTGACTTGGCCAGAATTTGCCAATCTACACCCCTTCGTGCCAGTCGATCAAGCGCGCGGCTATCATGAGATGTTTGCAGATCTAAATGCCAAGCTGTGCGACATCACTGGCTATGACGCCATCAGCCAGCAGCCCAATTCAGGCGCGCAGGGTGAATATGCCGGCCTGTTGACCATCCGCAAATACCACGCGGCCAATGGGCAAGCGCATCGCAATGTCTGCTTGATCCCCACATCCGCCCATGGAACCAACCCAGCCTCCGCACAAATGGTTGGCTATAAGGTTGTTGTGGTTGGATCGGATGCCGATGGCAATATCGACGTCGCCGATTTCCGTGCCAAGGCCGAGCTGCACAAAGATGCTCTGGCCGCCTGTATGATCACCTATCCCTCGACCCATGGGGTCTTTGAGGAAACTGTCCAAGACGTGTGTAAAATTACCCATGACTGCGGCGGTCAGGTCTATATTGATGGGGCCAATATGAATGCCATGGTCGGCCTGTCGCGTCCTGGCGATATTGGCGGCGATGTCTCACACCTCAATCTGCATAAAACCTTCTGCATTCCCCATGGCGGTGGCGGGCCGGGCATGGGCCCCATCGGGGTAAAAGCCCATTTGGCCGCGCATTTACCCGGTCACCCAGAACATGGCGGTGACGTCGGGCCCGTGTCAGCTGCGCCGTTTGGATCTCCCTCCATTCTGCCAGTGAGCTGGGCCTATATCTTGCTAATGGGCGGTGAGGGTCTCACCCAAGCGACGAAAGTGGCTATTTTGAATGCCAATTACATAGCTGCGCGTCTCAGCGGCGCCTATGACATTCTCTATACCTCCAAAACCGGGCGGGTGGCGCATGAATGTATCATCGACACAAGACCACTCAACGAGGCGGCAGATGTCACTGTAGATGATTGCGCCAAACGCCTCATGGATAGCGGTTTTCATGCCCCCACCATGAGCTGGCCGGTCACAGGCACTTTGATGGTTGAGCCGACGGAATCCGAGCCCAAGGCTGAGCTGGATCGCTTCTGTGACGCCATGCTCTCGATCAGAGCGGAAGCGCAGGAGATTATTGATGGCACAATGGATCGCGTCAATAACCCACTGAAAAACGCACCCCATACGGTTACGGATTTGATCGAAACCTGGGACCGGCCCTATAGCCGCGAGCAGGCTTGCTATCCCGCGGGCGCTATGCGTGGCGACAAATATTGGGTGCCTGTGAACCGTGTGGACAATGTGCATGGGGATCGCCACCTGATCTGCACCTGCCCACCTTTGGAGGCCTATGAAGAGGCCTGATAGCGGGCCGGGTCAAATGCGGATAAATCGGCATTATTGGGTTGATTGCTGACCATATCAGCAATCAACCGCCCCGTTTTTGGTCCAGCGGTCAGGCCGATATGCTGGTGACCGAAAGCCATGTGCCCATTGCCGATTGCAGTGGCTGGCCCAATGAGCGGCAGGCTGTCCGTAGTGGCCGGCCTGCGCCCCATCCATTCGCTCATGTGCTCATAGCTCAAGTCGGGAAACAGTGCTGCAATTTGGCGTTTGACGAAGTCTAAAGGCCCATCCTGCGCCGGCGCCTCAGTGCTGGCAAATTCCACCACACCCGCGCATCGGATCCGCCCTTCCATCGGGGTCACAACAAATTTGCCGGCAGCAACCATCATGGGCGCTTTGGGCATGGCGCTGGGGTTATGCAGCTCAATGTGATAACCGCGCTCGCTCTCTAATGCCAGACGCTTGATCCCAAGCTTTTTAGCCATCTTGCCCGACCAAGCCCCCATGGCCAAAACAATATGATCGCCAGTCACCGGGCCCTGATCGGTAATCAATGCCTTATAGACGCCATCTTGCAGCTCAATATCATCGATTTGCGCGGCGACCACCGTACCGCCTTCCGCTTGAAAATGAGATAAAAGCGCAGCCAGATAGGCCCCCGGATCTGAAATACGGCCACTGTTTTTATAACACACAACCTTGGCAAATTGAGTGCTATAGAGCGGATCTCTTGCGGCATATCCGGCCCCATCTAGCTCCTCAATCTCATAGCCATGCGCCCGGCGCAGTGCCCGGCCCGGCTCATCCGCGAGATAGCTGGCCTCTGTGGCATAGCCAAAGCAGAAATCTTCGTCACTGATAAACCGCTCTGCTCCGGTCCCTTTGGCCAGTGATTGATGCTGGGCGTGGCTGTCGGACAAAAGATAAGACAAAGACCGGGCACAATGCGCCACATGATCTACGCGCGCAAAGCTGAGATATTTCATCAAAAAAGGAAACAGGCGTGGCAGATAGCGCCATTGCAAAAATAGCGGCTCATCTCGGCTGAGCAGCATTTTTGGCAGTTTCCAAGCCAATCCAGGCACCGGCACGGGCAAAATCGCTCCCGCTGCCAAAACGCCAGCATTGCCGTAACTGGTACGCATTGCCCCATCCATGCGGTCTACAAGCGTGACCGCGTGACCTGCACGTTGCAGCCAAATAGCCGTAGAAACTCCAACGATACCGGCACCGGCAATCACAATATGAGCCATGATATTTACCTTTATTCTGTCGAGGCCAAAAGCCGCAAGACCGCCGATCCTTAACGCTGCGCATCAAGTCATATCGAATAGAAATCTTGAAGCAAACCAAAAGCTGGGTTACCGTTTTTTTACGGCGGTTTGCCGACAAGGAGATAAATTATGAACATGAAAAAACGACTGCTGGCCACAACGGCCGCAACGCTTGTCAGTGGTGCCGTTATGGCCGCCGATGACGGGTTGGTTGTTCTCGATTGGTCGGGCTATGAAGACGAAGGATTTTTCCAGAAATATATCGCAAAGCATGGCGATGTACCGACCTTCTCTTTCTTTGGTGAAGAAGAGGAAGCTTTCCAGAAACTGCGTGCCGGTTTCAGAGCGGATGTCTCGCACCCTTGCAGCCAATCTGTGTCAAAATGGCTGGAAGCTGGCCTGCTAGAGCCGCTTGACACCTCACGGATTGACCTGTGGGACGATGTGAATATGGAGATGAAAGAAGCCTTCAAGTTTAATGGGGAGTATTATCTTCTGCCAATGGATTGGGGCACAACTGCATTGACCTATCGCACCGATATGGTCAATATGGCGCAAATGGACAGCCTCGCTGTTTTCCTTGATCCCGCCTATGCTGGCCGGATTGCTCTGCCAGACAATGTCGATGACATCTACGCTTTGGGCTATTTGGCCAATGGGGTCACGGATTGGACCAAAGCCACCGACGCTGATTTTGAAACCGCCTCTGCCTGGCTGCGTCAAGCACATCAAAATGTGCGAGCCTATTGGGCCGATGGTGCCGAATTGGCGCAATTGATGGGCAGCGGTGAGGTTGTCATCTCTTGGGCCTGGAGCGAAACCCCTGCAACCATGGCCGCAGAGGGCCTGCCAGTCGAAGCCAACCGCTCGACAAAGGAAGGCTCTTCGAGCTGGTTCTGCGGCTATGTGAATTTGGCAAATGGACCCAACCCAGAAGACAAAATGTATGACTTTTTCAATGCATGGATGGATCCCGGCTCGGCAAATTATATCGTGTCGGAATGGGGCTATGGCCACGGCAACCAAACAGCCATGACAGCCATTGGCGCAGAAGGCTTGGCAGAAGCAGGCCTTGGCCCGGTGGACGTGCCAGTCCTAGCGCAGGTGCCAATGAACCAAGCTCTGCGTGAAAAAATGATCGCGGAGTTTGAGAAGATCAAAGCCGGTTTCTAAAGCGCCTGAACACGCAAAGACAAAGAGCGTCCCTTGGGGCGCTCTTTTCGCGAGCTCTGTGTCGAACACACTACGCGGGATGTGAGAGGTCATAGCCAACCACCGAGCCAATTCTGTTGAAATGCGTTATGCAGAGGTTATTTTACTTGTCGAAAAACCTAACAGCAATTGCTGCAGGCTCTCTTTAAACATTACCGCAACAACAGCAGTGCAACAGGGCTCCATCCCACTCGGGCCGGATCGCCCGCTGCCAGCACCTTGCGGCCCGCGGTATTGCGCATCGTCACAGTCACCAGCGCCTCTGTTTGTGGCAGTATCACGTCATAATAGGTCATATCGCCGTAGTAGAAGACCTCAGACACCACCGCTTCTATTTCACGCTCAGCGGTTTGCCCCTCCGCCAAAATGCTCAACATTTCCGGACGAATGCCGACGGAATGGCAACCGTCTACCCCTCCGGGGGCTTGCGACAGGGGCAAGGTGACCTTGCCCAAAGATTGGACGTCCACTTCGACCTTATCGCCCTGCGTGCCAAGGATTTTGGCCTCCAGAAAGTTCATCATGCCGATAAAATTGCCCACGCGCCTCGAGCAGGGCTTGCCATAAAGCATCTGCGGTGTGGCCACCTGGGCGATTTTGCCGTCAAACATGACCGCGATGCGATCAGACATGGTGAGCGCCTCCTCTTGATCGTGGGTAACGAGGACAAAGGTGATGCCAACGGCCCTTTGCAAGCGGCGCAATTCTGACTGCATTTGCTCGCGCATCTTTTTGTCTAGCGCCGAAAGTGGCTCATCAAGAAGCAGAACCCGCGGTTTGAGGACCAAAGCCCGTGCCAGCGCAACCCTTTGACGTTGCCCGCCAGACAGCGCATGCGAGGCGCGGCTGTCAAAGCCTTGCAGACCCACCATGGAAATGGCCTCCGACACCCGCTTTTGGATCTCAGCTTTCGGCAAGCGGCGAGCCCTCAGCCCATAGGCGACATTCTCAGCCACGCTCATATGCGGAAAAATTGCATAGCTTTGAAACACCATATTGGTTGGGCGCTTATTGGCCGGCACCCCATCCATGGATGCACCATCAATATGCAGGCTGCCTGCCGAGGGGGTCTCAAAACCCGCGATTGAGCGCAGCAAGGTCGTCTTTCCACAGCCCGATGGGCCTAGGAGCGAGAAAAACTCCCCGGTGCGAATGTCCAAATCAATCTGCGACAGCGCTTGAAAATCACCATAAAATTTATCAACTCCACTGAGTTGAATAATGGGCTGTTTCATAGGAATCCCCCCGAATTCTCAATGCCAGTTTTCTTGAGGCCACGCCGGCGAAAATAATCTGCAAGGACCAGCAAGCTGATTGAAAGCACCAGCAATAATGTGCCCAAGGCCATCAAGCTGGGCAATTTTTGCGGGAAGCGCAATTGCCCCCAAATATAAACTGGCAGGGTCGGCTCGGTCCCGGCTAAGAAAAAGGCGATAATAAACTCATCAAGAGAGATGGTAAAAGCAATCAATAAGCTCGCCACGATCCCCGGCATCACCAGTGGAAAAATCACCAACCAAAAAGTGTTCCACCGAGTTTGACCCAAATCAATCGAGGCCTCTTCAAGGCTTCGATCCAAATTCATAAAGGCCGAGGATAAAATCGCGATGCAAAACGGCGTGCAAATTAAGATATGCCCCAAAATAATCGTAAACAAAGACAGGTCAAATCCAAGCTGTATGATCACGACCAAAAGCGACACACCGATAATGATCTCAGGCAGCACCATAGGCAGCATGATGAAACCCATGATGGAGCGCCGAGCGGGAAAGGCAAAGCGGGTCGAGGCCCGCGCAGCCAGAACGCCAAAGATTGTTGAGACCACCGCCGTCGTCACCGCAATCATCAGGCTGTTGCGCACGGCCACATGCAGCGCCTCAGTCGATTGCAGCACTTCAAACCATTTTGTTGTGAAGCCCTTCAACGGAAAAGACACAATGCTGCTGTCATTGAAGGCGAAGACCGGCAAAAGAATGGCCGGCGCATAGAGAAACACCAAAAAAAGAGCAACATACCATTTAAACAGATATCCCTTGCCACGCATCATTTGGGTCCTCGCATAAATTTCCTATTCATCCAGACGAATACCAAGGTCACACATGTCACGATGACCATAGCAGAAATGGCCAAGGCTGCCCCTAAGGGCGCATTATTTGCCTTTTTGAACTGCAACTCGATCATATTGGAAATCATCAACCCATTCGGACCACCCACCAATCGCGGCGTGACGTAATCGCCGATGGTGGGAATGAAAACAATGATGGTCGCCGCAATCACGCCTGGCATCGACAAGGGCAATGTCACCCGCAAAAACCGACGCAGCCTGTTGTCGCCCAAGTCCTCTGCCGCTTCAATCAAAGAGCGGTCCACCCGCTCCAGCGCGACGAAAATCGGCAAAATGGCGAAGGGCACCCAAGAATGGGCCAATGTCAACACCACTGCGTTTTGATTGTATAAGATAAAGCTCAAAGGCTGTTCAATCAGCCCAAGCCCCATGAGGCTGCCATTAACCACCCCGTTATAACCCAAGATCACCTTCCAAAGAAAAATTCGCATCAGATAGCTGGTCCAAAACGGGATCGTAATCAAAAAGATCCATATGGCTTTGCGCTTGGGCGTAACATGAAAAGAGATAAAATAGGCAACAGGATAGGCCAAAAGCACCGTTAAAGCCGTCACAAATATTGAGATCTTGAGCGAGCGGGCCATCAGATATTGATACATTGGCTCGCTCCAAGCCGTCTTGTAATTCTCAAGCGAAAAACTGCGATCTAAGGTCAGATAGTTTTGTGTCCAAAAACTGAGCGCCAGCACCATGATCAGAGGGACAGCCAACATCAAAAGCGTAAACACCAGCGTGGGGCTAATCAAAGCCATCCCCTGTGCGTCCTCACCCCGCAGCCGTTTTCGCAACCCAGTCACCTATTAAATCCCCTTAGCCAAAAGCGTATCATTGACATGCGCCATTTGCCCCGGTTTGGGTGGAACCGGCTGCTCCATAACCGGCAAGAGCCGGCGCAAATGGTCGTGATAGGTCTTCACCCCATATTCCAAATCCGACAATATAACGCCATCATAGGCAGAGGATTTTGTCGCCTCGCAAGACCAAACCATAAGCATCTGATCCTCTTCAGCCGTATCGCGGTCAATCCGTCCACTCAAATAGCGCGCGGCCTTCATTTCGCGGCTTTCCTTTGCACGCCTGTAGCACATTCCGCGCTGCACCGTTTGTTCAGCAGATTGAGGCACTTCTTGGTAGTAAATAACACTGTCGGGATAAAGGCCGAGAACGAAATTGGGAAACATGCCAAAATAGATCCATTGGCGCCTTTGATGCAACGGAAGCTGATCTGCCTCTGGCAAAATCTCGCGGTATTTCCTCACACTCCAGCGATGACCATAGGCCTCATTGAAAGTCCCAACCGACCGCGAAGTACCATTGACGTAGGGCTCATCAAAGTAGCCATCGCCATAGAGCTGATGCAGCCCCGGATGGGCTTGGCGCACATGATAGCCCTCATTGTCCACATCGCGCACAGATTTCCAATTCACCGGCAGGAGATCATCCATCGAGTTGCTGTCGGTGGGCACCATATTGGCCAAATCATAGGGGGCAATTTCATCGTCAAACCGGGCCAAAACCTCAGCCACAGAAGGCTGGGGACCGGCTTGGAACCGAATGAAGACCAGGCCATTCCAGATTTCCATCTCCAGCGGTTTCAGGCCCCATTTCTCAGCTTGCATCGGCGGAAAACTGTCCCGATTGGCGATTCCGCGCAGCCCACCGTCCAAATTATAGGCCCAACCATGATAGGGGCAGACCATCGCTTTATTACAGACCCCACGCGCTTCGGGCACAATCCGCGATCCACGATGCCGGCATAGGTTGTGAAAGGCGCGCAAAATGCCGTCATGACCGCGGATCACCAGCGCCCGCTCACCGGCCACATCAAAGGTGACATAGGCGCCAATATCTGCCGCTTCATTCACATGGCAGACAAATTGCCAATGGGTTTTGAACAGGGTCTCGCATTCAAGTTCAAACAATTCCTGCGAAAAATAGGCCCAACCGGGCAAGCCAGAGCGGTCCCAATCTTTTGGCAATGCGATATCTGCAGTCATATAGGGCTCCAATCAATATGCCCCTGTATGGAACAACTTGACCCCTCAAATATCAACACAAATTTCGTCAACCATCCGGAATTCATGCGCATCCGCCCCGTAGGTTGGTCTCTAACTGCGCAGCCAAAACAAGGTAATGGCGGGGAAAGCCACGAGCAAAATCACCCGCGCAATGTCAGAGGCCACGAAATACATCACCACCTTGTAGGTCTGCACCAGGGGCGTGCTGCGATCCATCGCATTGATGACAAAAAGGTTCATGCCGACGGGAGGGGTAATGAGTCCAACTTCCACCACGATCAACACCAATATTCCAAACCAAATGGCGATGTGCTCTTGGCTCATGCCAAAGTCAAGTTCCACGATGACCGGAAAGAAGATCGGAATGGTCAATAAAATCATCGACAAGCTATCCATCAAACAGCCAAACACCAGGTAGAACAGCAAAATCAGAGTCAGGACCACCCAGGGGCTAAAGCCTTGGCTCACCACAAAGTTCGAAATTTCTTGCGGCACCTGTGTCAGAGCCAGAAACCCGTTGTAAAAAGCCGCACCGAGAATGATGAAAAAAATCATTGCACTGGATTTCGCGGTGACAAGGAAGCTCTCAATCAAGGTGCTACGGGTCAAACCTTTGTTCATCCAGGCGATGAAACCAGTGCCCGCCGCGCCAACCGCTGCCCCTTCCGTGGGTGTAAACCAGCCCTGATAGATACCGCCGACGACCAAGGCAAATACCATCAACACCGGCCAGACTTTAATCAAGGCCGCAAAGCGTTCGGCATAGGGCACCGGCGCTTTCACACCTGCCGCTTCCGGGTGCAGTCGGACATAGATAGAAATGGCGATCACATAGCCAAGTGCTGCCAAAATTCCTGGAATGAAGGCTGCAAGAAACAGTTTGGCAATGTTTTGCTCGGTTAAAATCGCATAGATGACCAAGACAATTGAAGGCGGAATCAAAATGCCTAAGGTGCCACCCGCTGCCAAAGTGGCGGTGGAAAAGCCACCAGAATATCCGTATTTACGCAATTCAGGCAAAGCGACCCGCCCCATGGTCGCCGCAGTGGCCAGTGATGAGCCGCAAATCGAGCCGAACCCGGCGCAAGCCCCAATCGCCGCCATAGCAATGCCCCCCTTGCGATGGCCTAAAAAGCTCTCAGCCGCTTTGAACAGAGCGCTGGACATGCCCCCCAGGGTCGCAAAATGCCCCATCAGCAAAAACATCGGCACGATCGACAAAGAATAGCTGGAAAACGTGCTAAAGGTTTCAGACTTCAAGCGGGCCAGCGGCAAATTGAAACTGCCGGTGGTGAAATATAGCCCCACCAAACCCACCAAAAACATGGCAAGACCAATGGGCACGCGGATGAAAATCAATATCAGCAGAGCCGGAAAAGACGCCAAGCCAATCTCTAAGTTGCTCATAGGTCCAGCCCTGCCTCTTGAGACAATATATCGGCCCCACGCAGCAATTCCACCGCGCGAATACCGGCCAAATACAAAGCAATCACCGCTGTCAGAATGGATCCTGACAGGCTGGCCGCATAGGCCCACCAAATCGGAAATTGCAACAAAAAGGTGGTGTCGCCATAGCGCTGTTTTGACAGCATACCATTGTAAAGCTGATAGGCGATTACGATCAGGACAGCGGCAAAAATCACATCAATGCAAAACTGCAACGCTCGATTAACCCGGGTTGGCAATTTTGCTGTAAAAATATCGACAGAGGCATGGCCTGCGGAAATTTGGCACAAGGGCAAAAAAGCGAAAATGGCAAAGGCCACACCCGCTTCGACCAATTCGAAGTCACCATTGATCGGCCCGATACCCAAAGCCAGCGCCCAAGCCGAAAGGCCGGGCATCACAGTGCCAACCCAGCCGTGCAGCACCCCGTTTAAACTGCGTCCAATTACGGACAAACAAATCAAGATAATCAAAAGAGTTAAAACCAGCCCACCGCAGATCGCCATGAAACGCGCTGCCTGCGTCGCCAAATTCCTCATGTAACCGCCCCGTCTTAGAAATAGAAAAACGCTGCGCGAAACACCCCGCGCAGCGTTACTTGTGGATTAGCGATTTAATTTGCGTTCATCAATGCGGTTGCTTGATCAATCATAGCCTGCCCATCGAGCCCGCGGCCAGTCATCTCTTCAATCCATGCCCCATAGACGGGCTGGGCCGCATCGGCCCAAACGGCCGATTGTGCCGCGTCCAAGGTGATGATCTTATTGCTCCGAGCCACCGCTACATCGCGGCCGGGTGTGTCATAGGCTTGCTGGGTTGTGCCGGCAAATACGGAAAACTCTAGACCTGAGTTGTCTTCTATCACCGCTTGCAAATCTGCGGGCAGATCCGCAAATTTATCCTTATTCATCACCAAGACGAATGTGACCGTGTAAAGCATCGGGCCGGTAAATTCCGTGTGATGCTCAACGAGCTCTGGCACTTTCAGTGCCTTGGTCACCTCCCAAGGGATGGTTGTGCCGTCGATCACACCTTTGGACAATGCCTCTGGCACCGCTGGCACGGGCATGCCGACAGGGGTGGCACCCAGCTCTTTGAGCATCGCGTTGACCTGGCGCGACGCACCACGAATTTTCATGCCATTGAAATCCGACGGGACCGTCACAGCCTTATTGGCATGAATAACACCCGGACCGTGCACCCAACCGCCCAGCACTTTCAGATTGCCAAATTCGCGCTCGGCGATATCTGCCTCCAACATTTTCCAGAATGCAGCAGAGGCAGGCCCGGCATCATTCACCAGGAACGGCAGCTCAAAGACTTCGGTTGATGGATAACGGCCTGGCGTATAGCCCACAACATTCCAGGTGATATCAATCACACCATCCAGCACCTGGTCGATCAACTCAGGCGGCTTGCCACCCAATTGCATTGCCGCATAGCGGTTAATTTCGATGCGACCGCCAGAGGCCTCCTCAACCTTATCGGCCCAAACGTCGATAATTTTCGAAGGAATTGTCGCCTGCGCGGGCAAAAAACTCTGGAGGTTAAAGCTGTAATCGGCGGCATATGCAACACTGGACATTGCCAAAGCCGCAACGGCACCGCTTAAGGTTTTGTGAAAAATCGAATGAAAAGCCATGATATATCCCTGCCAATAGTGACTGTCATCACTGTACGATAAACCGTCAACCAATCAACAAAAAAGTCTCATTATCTGCCGTTTTAGACCGGCAGGGCTCGAAACGCGAACTCAGAATTGAAAGTCACACAAGCATG
>Ga0228674_1001750_pt1 | contig 12631 bp, 16 predicted proteins | sample 1D_rmetaG_FD_189054 | JGI IMG/M metagenome (GOLD analysis project Ga0228674, IMG submission 189054) | Seawater microbial communities from Monterey Bay, California, United States - 1D_r | ecosystem: Environmental > Aquatic > Marine > Coastal | place: USA: California | collected 2016-09-26
GTGTTTTACCGCTAACCCCCCATACACCCTTTCAGGGTGAGGATTGGCACAACTTTGGTCACATACTAGTCCTAAGACTAGTGTTTATCGGCACTGCAACGGATTATAAATCCGATTAGCCTTGTCAAATGCACAAGGAAGGCGTGTTTGAAAGCTTTCGGTCTGCTTCACTCATCTTTTTCTACACAGATGTTTTTTTATTTTAGAGCATAGCTCTAGCACCTCTCCAGCATAAGACTTTTAAAGTCTTGAGGCGCACTGCCTCCGCACCTTCCGTAGGTATTATACGATCGCCGAACATGATCATGCACGAGGCAAAGCTCTCTCCAAAACTTTTTTCGTCTTTTCGTAGGGTATCGTGATCGCATTATGCGTAGGCGATACTGCGCTGTAAAAGTCCTGATCACACGAGGCGACTTGACAAGGTTGTTATAATTGAAGCGGCAACTCACTCCGAGTCAAGCCAAGCCAAGCAAGGCACAGCACACAATAACACATCAAGGAAACACACAATTATGGAAGCTACCCAAAAACAATGGTTCTCAGACTCACCCTTCGCAAAAGAGTTCGCTCAAGTTATCTTCGATAACGAATGCAGTAAGGCAAGCGAAGACTTCGTCTGGTATACGATCGGTGAAACCGATGAGTCACCTACTGAACTATCGTTCAGCTTTGAAAATGAAGACGGTGGAAGAAGCTCACTCACCTTGGCTCTTACCGAAGGTAAAGTGGAAATGATGCACCTTATCAAAGATAAAGGCGAATCTGAGGTTACACCTCAAGTTTGGTCACTTGGCGAAGACCTTGAAATCTTTCTTGAAGATTTAGCGGATAAGCACGGTGTTGAACTTGTTCAAGCTGACTCTCACGGCTCAGAAATCAAATAATCACCTACAGTTTACACTCACAATTCCAATCACACAAAACCACACACAATTATGAAGCAAATGTTCAAATACTACGAAGTAGTTTCTAACTGCAAAACTGTCCTCTACGGCTCTTACGATCAAGACGAAGCAAAGTTCGAGCTGGAAGCTATGCGTGATTCCTACAAGGAAGACGGCTACAAAGGCGTAAAGCTTCGCTGGAAGGCTGTTGACGAAGCTCCCGATGTTGGCATCTACGGCAAGGCTTTTAAGCCTAAGATGACGAAGGTGCTGGCTGGCTGGCAACTACCGAAGGTAAGTGCTAACGTCGAACAAATTCAACGTCAACTTGGTGCATCTCTGTTACCTTGGTAACTAAGGCGAAACGGTCTTTAGACCGTCTATGGGTAACCTTCCCATACTGACGAGCCTGTCAATAATCACACACAATCCAACACACACAATTATGGACAAACAAATCCTAACCGAAGACAAAGCTAGCTTTGAATACACATTCCTAACCTACGTTCACAGCATGAGTTGTTATGGGTGGAATCTTACAAGATTTCGCATCCAACAAGACAAGCACTACTTCGTAGATTTTGTCAGTAAAACTGGTAAAGATTCAATCCAGCACGGCTTCAATTCAGAGCATAAAAACGGCTTGGCTTACCTTTTCAAGGTTATGAGCGAAATGCAAAGACCTCGCGACTAGTCTGCGCAGATCATCAAAGACAAAGTAAAGTAGCGATTCTCGCCAAAAATCACACAATCCAATTATGACCACAGTAAACACGAAATTACTTTCAGTAAATGCCGATGCTAAAACTAGCAAAGGCTCTAACGCTGGATACCTTACAGGTATTCTTTACTTGGCTCCAGCCAACGAAGCCTCACCGAAGGTTAATGTTTGTCCTCATGCTTCCGAAGGATGCAAGGCTGTATGCCTATACAGTGCAGGACGAGGCAAGATGGACTCCGTAGTTAAAGCTAGGGTAGCCAAAACCTTACGGTTTATCGAAGACCCGAAGGCTTTCGTAGAACTGTTGGCAATCGACATTCAGAAAATCGTCACCAAAGCTGCCAAGGTCGGCATGACACCAGCGATTCGACTGAATGGCACATCTGACCTGCCTTGGGAAAAGCTTGGTGGTAAACTTGGCGTAGCCTTGATGAATCGGTTTCCAAGCGTAGCTTTCTACGATTATACCAAAAACCCTAACCGTGCTATTGCCTATGCCGAAGGCAAGATGCCAGACAATTACCACCTTACTTTCAGTAAGTCTGAGTGCAATGACGAAGCTGTTGCCAAGGTGATCGAGGCAGGTGGTAACGTAGCTGCAGTTTTCAGCACGAAGAAGGCAGACGAACTGCCTATGTGGCACGAAGATATTCCTGTTGTCGATGGTGACAAGACTGACTTACGGTTTAACGACCCAAAGGGTGTCTTCGTAGGACTTCGAGCTAAAGGCGATGCACGAAGTGACCGCTCTGGCTTCACCATCATACTTGACTAAGGCGAAACGGTCGTAAGACCGTCTGGCGGTAACCTTCCGTCACTGACGAGCCTGTCAGCTACACACAATCCAATCCTACACAATTATGCAATCAGTAAAAAATCGCATTATCGACAAGTCCAAACCTTTAAAGGTTTACTGGAATCTTCACCGCAAATGCTACTCCGTGCAACAGAACGGGCTAGTAGTGGGGCATACTGACCGCATCGAGCTTTGTGATGTTACCTTTAAGGTAAGCGAAGCTGGTCGGCAACGAGTCTTGAAAGAGCGCAAGAAGAACGTCCATGCTTTCGTCACTGGCTACCTATATGATGGGAAGGAAGAGCCGAACTACAACACAAGGAGATTTCCAAATGAAATACATATTGTTTACAATCCTTATAAATACGACAGCTTTCGAGTCCAAAATTGCGACAGATTAGCTGTTACAACAGCTGACTTTGTATCGCTCCAATCGGAGAACGGCAAAGGACGTATCCTTGCTGATCGTGATGTGGAATCATACGTCACCTTCCCGCAGTCTGCGTAGTACAATCTTGACAAAAGTATTCACATGGCAAATCCAACACAAAAATCACCTCACATCGAGGCTTTCTTCAAGTCCGTCATGGGCTTTGACCGCACCGCTTGCATCGAATCCAACCTATGCGTTTCATGCAATCGTCCTGCGTTAACCTTCACTGATGCTCTTTCAGAGAAAGAGTTCACAATCTCTGGCTTATGCCAAACCTGCCAAGACGAAGTCTTCGCTTAACCAAAACAAGCTATGCAAATGCGAACCACAATCACACTCCGCAAGCGAGAGGTCTATGGCAACGAACTGTTCTACGTAGTAGACGAAGAGCAAGCCAGAGCCATCTCGATTCTAACGGGACAGAAGACTGTCACCGATCGCAATATCGGAGCCTTAAAACAGCTCGGATACACCATCACATACGTATAGTCTGCGTAGTACAATCAAGACAAAAGTAAAGTGGCGATTCATGCCGACAAAATTATGATCAACACACAACACAGCAAATATCCGTTCGTCGAAGGTGACGAATACTACACACTAGACAAATATAGCGACATGATTCTCAGCGTATGGGATGAAGAGAGCGAGGCTATCCATGAGGATAACCCAGATCAGACCTATTACTTCGTGTTCCGTGGTAGGTTGTGGAAAAAGCACCTTCGTTTTCCTAGCCGAGACAGCATTCCAGACACATACCTATACTACCAATCAGCCATATAACATCATGCTCAATCAAATCCTATCCACCTGCAAGCAACTCAATCGTCTACTCAAGGCGAAAGACCCGTATCATGCCGACCTTGTTGGCGAGTTACTCGACGGCATTGCAAAGTCACTAAACGAAACTAACCCTCAAGGGGTTGACAAGGATGCTATAGTAGAGGCTCTCAACAAAAAAGACTAAGGCGAAACAGGGTTCATTCCCTGTCTGCTGGTAACCTTCCAGCACTGACGAGCCTGTCAGCATTACACATAATCAGATACATATACTGCACATGAAAAATGATACATACATCGTAAACACACAACAAAACGGCTGGTCTCAAAAGATCACAGACAGCATCAACTCCGTTGAAGACATCGGTCTTAACTGGGACGTTCAAAAGACTCCTATGGTAGCTTTGCTAGAGGGCAAGTATCCTCTACCTATCGACACTCACGTCAGCATCAATCGCTCTGACTCTAACGAGTCCATCGGTGTGGTCGGCTCTGGCTATGAGCCAATCCAGAACACTCGCATTTGGGAAGCTTTGCACCAGTCACTGGAAGGCACGAAGCACGAAGTTGTGGGTGGTGGATACACTCACAACGGTGGTCGAGTATTCGTTCAGACCAAGGTCTCCGACGAAGACTTCACCGTCAACGGAGATGCCTTCGATAACTACGTTACGTTCTACAGCTCTCACGATGGTAGCTCTGCCTTCGAGATGTTCGACACTAGTGTCCGTATGATTTGCCAGAATACATTCCGTCTGGCTAAACAGCAGGGAGGCAAAGCCTTCAAGCTTAAGGTGCGACACACTAGGAATGCTGAGGTGCGTTTCGAGAACGTCATGCAACACCTTGAGTCCATGTTCGCCAACCGCAGGGTTGCTTATGAGAAGCTCAACCGCACTGCCGAAACTCCTATGGCTTATCCAGAGATGATTGCTTGGGCAACTTCGTTCTTCAACAAGTCCAACAAGCTGTCTACTGTAAGTAGTAACAAGGCTCACGAGGCTCGTCGTCTTGCCCTAGGTGGTATAGGCAACAACGGTCGGACATCCTACGACATGTTCAACGGAGTCACGGAGCTACTCACTCACGGCGACCGTCAGACATCCAAGGATCGCTCTGCAATCTGGCGTTCGTCAGAGCTAGGAGCAGGTGCTGTGCAAAAGGCAGATGCCTTGGATCACCTGTCAATCGACAACGCTCGACAAGACCACATCCGTAGAGGTCGTGAGCTTATCAACACTGGCGAGACTTTACTGTCTGCATAACTGAAACCCCAACTGTCCTGAGCATGACTGTAAAAGGCTCACCTTTTATTATGAATGATATAGCACAACAACTGGAGGCGTTAGACTTCCACCACAAGCAGAAGTATGCGAAGCTCAAGCACGAGCTGTTCGCTAAGGATGACGTGATCACACGGCTCAAGCAGGACATCGTAGACCTACAAGACAAGCTTTCGGAAGAGCGTCACATGACAGCAACGCTGGAAGACGAGCTACTCGAAATCACAGGAGAAATCTAGGCTTATGAAATATGTAATCAAACTACCTAAGCAAGCAGGCTACCTGTGTCACGCTGGAACTAATCGTGTCGTTATATATGACGAGCCTACAGGCTACCCCATCGGGATGGATGTGATGGCTTGTAATGGTGAGCGCAAGACTCTGGAAGGTGATACCCTTCACAATGTCTTTGTGTCTGGCTGGTATGAAAACAACATCGACGAGATTGAGTGTCCTATTAAATCATTACATGATTTCAAAGATTTCTTCAGAGAGTATGACGAACCTACCGTCTATCTTCCATAGCTGTTGCATATTGCTTAATTGACATATGATATACTATCACCTATATTATTTACCGCACACACACGGAGAAACATATGAAAATAAGAAGACGAGGCAAGAGCTGGCAAGCTGATGCACACGTAGAAGGCAAGCGAGTTCGTAGACTATTCAAGAGTCTGGCAGATGCCGAAGACTTTGTCACTAACCTAGAGCATCGCTCTAAGCTAGGGCTGAAGGTCACTCACATACTCAGCACGAAGAATGCGAGCCTAACCCTTAAGGGTCTAACCGATACCGTTTACGAAGCAGTCTGGAAGGACACAGCTAACGGCATCAATGCTCTACGCAATGTAGAATTAATCCAGCGGATTGTTGGCACTAACATTAGGGTTGAGGAAATTAACACGATAGTGATTGATGAAATCATTCAGACCTTAAAGTCTCAAGGCAACAGTAACGGCACCATCAACAACAAGATGTCAGCTCTAATGGTATGCCTGAAGTATGCACACGACAGGGACTGGATACAGAACGTGCCTAAGTTCAAGCGATACAAGGCATCAGAAGGTAGGCTTCGATACTTCTCACCTGAAGAGGAAGAGATGATTGTGTCTACCAACAAGAGGCTAGGTCAAGAAGACTTCGCTGGTTTTGTTAAGGTTCTCATAGATACGGGATTGCGTACGGGTGAGCTTTGCCGTGTCCAATACAAGGACATCGTGAAGGAATCCAATAGGTGGAAGATGTATGTGTGGGCGAGAGGTCACGACTACAGAACTAAGAACGGAGAGATGCGTATCGTTCCGCTATCGGATGAGGTCGTAGAGATTATGACTAACAAGTGGAATGCGCTTGACACAAACTCTACCCATCCTAGTATAGATAACAGCATCACTTCTATTGCACACCGTAATAGCAAGGCATTCAACTACACTAAATCCAACATACGCACACAATGGAACAACGTCCGTGACATACTAGGCTACATGGAGGACGAGGAGTTTGTTCCTCACCTGTGTAGACACACCTGCGCTACTCGCTTAGTGCAAGCAGGAGTCCCACTACTCGCAGTCAAAGACTGGATGGGACACAAATCTATACAGGTCACCATGCGCTACGCCAAGCTAGCTCCCGACGCTGTATTTGACGCTCTCGACACACTCAATAAGAAACGCAGAGGTAACCAGCTGGCTTAGATAATCCCGATTACATGTAGCTAGACTACAACGATAGGGTATAATCTAACCAACACCAATAACACACAAACTATGAAAAACATAAATACAGAAAAACTAATTCAATACATTAACGACTGGGCGGAGGAATCCGAGAAGCAAGCCGATAAGTGGGGTGCCGATGGTTATTTTTCGGAAGCGCACAAAGCTGAAGTGATCGCTGAGTTCTTAAGGGAAGACCTTGTGCGAGGTATCGAGATAGACTTGATGAACGAAGAGAGCAAGGCATTACACATCACAGCAGAGTGCCACGAGGAAGGCGGGGAAATTTTCGTCACCGACCAAAGCGGCAACGGCAACCACGCTAAACTTAACACAATAACCACTTAATCCCATCAAACTTAACACGTAGTAATAATATCTACGTTTAATCCTATGAAAACTGCACCAACACTATTCCAACCTACGGAAGTCCAACTGCTCACAAGCGGTCTCAACTCTATGACAAAAGCTTGCGAAGCACAGGAGGCTTTGATTGAAAAGATGGCGGAAGATATTACTGAATTGAAAGCCAAGCTTAGAATACTGGACGAAAAGGAATGAGTGACTTGTGCCAGTTATGTGTCTATAATGCCATCAGGAAGCGGGGCGTGTGGTGGAATGGTAGACACGGTAGACTCAAAATCTACTGTCAGCAATGGCTTGGAGGTTCAAGTCCTCTCACGCCTACCATACCATCGGATTCAAAATCCGTTGCATAATTAAATATCCGTGACAAATCCGTAGGGATTACTTAACTTTTTCTTACTTCACCTACATAACTCCCACTACCATGCAGACAATTCGTGAGACGTTTCCGTCCCAAAACCGTTCGATAGAACAAGACATGCTTGAAAGCGGTGTAAACCGTTTTCGTTCTAAGATTGATTCTAGCAGACGCAGGGAAAGCGAATGCGAGACTCCGTATGGTCAACGTCTATTGAAGGCAGCACTTCCTCCGTTGGTCGAAGGTCTGGAAGCATGGGAGAAGCAACAAGAGAAAGCACCCATTGCAGGGAACGCTTATTACAAGCTCCAAGAACTTCCGACTAAGACCGCTGCCTTCATAGCTCTTAAATCTATACTAGATTCTATTACACAGAAGCGCACACTTGCTTCCTCTGCTGTTCGTGTTGGCGCACTGATCGAAGATGAGATTAGGTTCGCTCACTTCAGTAACCATCCTCAATGGAAAGGTATCCTTCAAGGAGCTAAACGCAGAGAGAGCTATCGCAAGAAACGATACTACCTGATTAAGTCTGAGAAGGGCGAGGCACAGAAGGGCGAAACGGATGAGTGGGAGCGTTGGGGAACTCGCATCAAGCTACACGTAGGCACTGTTCTTATTGATACAATCCGCACAGCTACAGGTCTTGTCGATTACACGATGATACAGACAGACAAGAGAGGACCAGCTCGCTTTGTTACTGCATCTGAAAAGACATCGGAGTGGATTGAGGACATGATGAAGGACAACGAATTACTCTGTCCTTTCTGGATGCCTCTGTTAGATTTTCCAAAGCAGTGGACAGACAAGTGGTCAGGTGGTTACGACATTGAGACAGGACTACCACCACTTCCTTTCATCAAGACACGAGACAAAGCGTTCCTCCGAGAGAACACAGAGAAGATGACTGATGTAATGAACGCAGTCAATCTTCTACAGAATACACCTTGGCAGATTAACCAACGAGTTCTTAATGTATTACAAGAGACTTGGGAACAGGGTATAGAGGTAGAAGGTATTCCCCAAAGGGAAGACGAAGAGCTACCACCGTTCCCTTCAGATGATTGTGATCCGATTGAGAAGAAGATGTGGAAGCGAAGAGCTGCTTCAATCTATGACCACAACGCAGCTACAAAAAGCAGACGACTCCTTGTGCTTAATACCCAGTGGCTGGCTAACAAGTATAGAGACAAACAGTTCTACCTTCCACACCAGACAGACTTCAGAGGCAGGTGCTACGCAGTGCCTAGCTATGTTAATCACATGGGAGCTGACTTCCAAAAGAGTCTGTTAACTTTTGCTAGAGGTGAAAAGATTAAAGACGAGAACGATGTGCAGTGGCTCGCCATTCACGGAGCTAACTGCTACGGTATCAAAGGCACATTCAACCAGCGTGTTGATTGGGTAGAAGAAAACCGACACAACATTTTTAAGATTGCTAAAGACCCAATGGCTTACGCTGATTTATGGCGAGAATGTGATGAGCCATTCCAGTTCCTTGCGTTCTGTTTTGAATGGGCAGACTACATGGCTACAGGTAATGGCTTCATGACGCACCTACCTTGTGGTATGGACGCTACTAACAACGGGCTACAGCTGCTAGGTGTTCTCACACGTGATGAGCCTTCCTGCATAGCTACGAATGTTGCACCAAGTAAATACCCACAAGACATCTACGGCATTGTTGCTGACAAAACTATTGAGTTTTTAAAACAAGACGGAGACTCTGACTACGCAGACAAGTGGTTAGCTTACGGAGTAGACAGGTCAGCTTGTAAGAGACCGACGATGACACAGAGCTATGGTTCTACTCTATACTCTTGTCGTCAATACATAAGTGACTGGTATGATGATACAGCACGTAAGCGAGATGAGCTTCCGTTCGATGAGTCTGACAAGTTCCAAGCTACGGCATACCTAGCAGGTAAAGTATGGCAAGGCATCAACGATGTTGTAGGCAAACCTAGAGAAGCTATGGCATGGTTACAATCTACAGCTAGAACATTAGCCAATGAAGGTAAGCCATTCTATTGGGTATCACCTAGTGGTTTTCCTTGTCACCAAAATTACCAGAAGTGGGAGACTAAATCTATCAAGACAAAGCTTGGAGATAAAATTATGCGTGTTCGTTTCCGTGAGGATACCGACCAGTTAAGTGCTAAGAGACAAGCTCAAGGAGCTTCACCTAATTATATACATTCGCTTGACGCCAGCATCCTGCACTCTACGGTCAATCAATCAGCTACCAATTTCAACGTCAGAGATTTTGCAATGGTGCATGACTCGATGGCGACACACACCACTAAATGCAACGAGCTTGCAGCTACCATACGTGATGTGTTTGTAAAACAATTTACACCAGACTTACTTCAAGAGTTGAAAGACTCAATCGAAGATGAGCATGGAGTAAACCTTGAGCCTCTTCCAGTGAAGGGGACATTCAACATAAATAACATATACAAATCGGAGTACATATTCTCATGAATGATACCATAACAACAATGGTGGGAACAGCACGTTACCCACACGTCAATAAACCGAACACTACGTTCGACCCTGATGGCGCATACTCTTGTGACATCATAGTAACGGAAGCAGAAGCTAAAGAGTTTGCTGCTAAGGTAGAAGCAATCCGCACCGAAGCTCATGAAATGGAGGAGCGCAAGACAGGCAAGAAGATTCGCTTGTGTAAAGAGTTCCCTGTTAAGGAGACTGAAGATGGTCAGTGGATCATTCGCAGTAAACAGAAAGCTAAGGGTAAGAACACACGCACTGGTGAAGTGTATGAGTTCAATATCAAACTCTTCGATGCACAAGGTAAAGCTTGTGATGTTGAAGTAGGAGGTGGTTCTAAAGTGAAGATGGCTATCAAGCCTTACACTTGGTATAGCCCAAGCCTTGGGTTTGGTGTGAGCCTTCAACTCAAAGCCCTACAAATCATTGAGCTTGTAGCACCTAGTGCTTCAGGAGCTGGAGCTTCAGCATTCGGATTCACGTCCGAAGAAGAAGGCTTCTCTAGCGGAGGTGAGTCTCTCGAAACCGTAGTGGCTGATGGGGACTTTTAGGTCAGGTTTTGAACAACGTGTGGCATCCTCTCTTTCGGGAGAGGGTGTCCACTACACCTACGAAACTGATCGTATCGCTTTCGTAGAGCCTGAGAAGAAACGCAGGTATACTCCTGACTTCTTCTTATCAAATGGGGTCATCCTTGAGGTCAAGGGTAGACTAACGACAGCTGATCGCAAGAAGCATGAGTGGATTAAGAAGCAACATCCTGACATAGACCTGCGCTTTGTGTTCCAAAGAGCAAAGGGTAAAATCTACAAGGGTAGTAAAACTAGCTACGCTGATTGGGCTGACAAACATAACATACCTTGGTGCCAAGGACCAAGTATACCGAAAGAATGGACGACCTAAAAACTATCAACACACACACGAATTGCCCTGACTGCGGAAGCAGTGATGCCTTATGCGAGAACGAAGATGGCAGCACTAAATGCTTCAGCTGTGGGATATTCAAACCAAACAACAAACAACACACAACAACAACACACACATCTAACATGACAACAGTTCAAGGCGACTACCAAGACTTAGTAAAAAGAAACATACCACTATCCATCTGTAAGAAGTATGGATACACCGTAGGAGAAAACAGATCGAAGCTCTGCCAGATTGCTAACTACAAGGACAGCACGGGTAAGCTAGTAGGACAGAAGCTACGCTATCCAGATAAATCTTTCGAGACTGTAGGAACGGTGCGCACCTTATTCGGTATGCACCTATTCGGTAAAGGTAAACGCATCACCATTACAGAGGGAGAGATAGATGCGATGAGCGTGTCCACTGCCTTCAATGGTAAGTGGGCTGTGGTCAGTGTTCCATCAGGAGCGCAATCAGCTATGTCTGCTATCAAGCACAACCTTGAGTATCTCAATAACTTTGATGAGATTGTTATCATGTTTGATATGGATGAGGTAGGCATCGCAGCTTCTAAGAAGTGTGCTGCCATCCTTCCAGTAGGTAAGGCATTCATTGCCAACCTTCCAGCCAAAGACCCCAACGAATTGTTGATGGAGAATAGGGGCAGTGAAATCATTCAGTCATTCTGGGACGCTACTCAATACAGACCAGACGGTATCGTAGCTGGTGAGGACATGTGGGACATTGTCAGTAAGACTGAGATTGTAGACAGTGCTGCCTATCCTTTTGCTGGACTGAACCGAATCACAAGAGGACTACGTATTGGAGAGATTGCTACGTTCTGTGCTGGCAGTGGTGTAGGCAAGTCTGCCGTGTGTCGTGAGATTGCTTACCACCTAATCAAGAACGACGAGAAGGTTGGATACATTGCCTTAGAGGAAAGCATTAAGCGTTCGGCTCAAGGTATCATGGGGCTAGCTATCAATAAGACACTGCACCTTGGCACGGAGGTGGAAGAGGACGAGTTGAAGAAAGCGTTCGATGCTACAATCGGTAGCGGAAACTTTGTTACCTATGACCACTGGGGTTCGATTGAGTCTGACAACTTAATCAATCGCATCCGATACATGAACAAGGGTCTAGGATGTAAGTGGATATTCCTCGATCACGTGTCCATTGTTGTTTCAGGACAGGACGGCGATGAGCGCAAGATGCTTGACATCCTTATGACAAAGCTTCGTTCTCTTGTCGAAGAGGTAGGTGTTGGAATGATTCTTGTTTCACACCTTAAGCGACCAGAAGGCAGAGGATTTGAAGAAGGACGAGAGACTACGCTTGGACACCTGAGAGGTTCAGCAGGTCTTGGTCAGTTAAGTGATATGGTTATTGGACTGGAGAGAAATCAACAGGACGAAGAAGTTAAAAACGAAACAACCATTCGGATTCTTAAGAACAGATTTAGCGGAGAGACAGGCGTAGCTTGCACTCTCGAATACAACCAACACACAGGAAGACTACATGAAAAAAACACATACTTCGATGCTGACGATACTCAGCCTATTACTAATGATAACGACGCAGGCGAGTCCACAGAAAGTATCGCCTTTATGGGGGGAAGCAATGAACCATTCTAAACCAACAGAGGCTGAGATAAGCAAACTTCTTAAAGCTATCAGGACGGTGGAGACAGGTGGAGAACCTAATCCAACCTACGCTGTAGGAAGATACCAAGAGATTGGTCCGTTCCAAATTACCTATGCCTACTTCGAGGACTCAGGAATCAAAGGCACATGGACACAGAACTGTCTGTATGTTGATCGATCAATAAAGGTGATGCTGGCTTACTGGAATAGGTATGCAAAG
>Ga0228674_1001753_pt1 | contig 12608 bp, 13 predicted proteins | sample 1D_rmetaG_FD_189054 | JGI IMG/M metagenome (GOLD analysis project Ga0228674, IMG submission 189054) | Seawater microbial communities from Monterey Bay, California, United States - 1D_r | ecosystem: Environmental > Aquatic > Marine > Coastal | place: USA: California | collected 2016-09-26
ACGTTCCGGAGCCTGTGCTCGACTTTCACGTTTTCATGTTCGAAGAAACCGGAATACCGTGCAAAAAAAATAGTACTTGGCATGCAGAACCCTTATATGATGGTACCGTGTAAATAAGCAATGCTCGACTTTTGCAAAATTGTGCTCGAGTTTCGAGAACCCGAGCACTCGATTTTCGACTTCTGCATGCCAAGTACTATTTTTTTTGCACGGTATTCCGGTTTCTTCGAACATGAAAACGTGAAAGTCGAGCACAGGCTCCGGAACGTTGCAGGGTGTCCACCACCAAAACGTCAATTGCATTTCATCAGGGGGAATCTTATAAGTAAACCCGTACCCCCTCCGTACCCCCTTCGAGTCATCACATAAGTGTACTTAAGGAAATGTATTTCTTATAAGTAAACCCGAGCACGACGGCCAAACGAACGGTGTGCATGGGGCGATCCGTCGAATTCGTACACCACGACGGGAGTTCCTTGTTCGACTTTGTGTTGGATCGATTGGAGCGTGGGATTGTTTGCAACGCGCTTGGCGTGACCACGCCCCACTACAAAATAAGCGATCGAATGTATAAATTGTGAAATTGGGTTGGAGCTTCCGTGAGACTTCGCTAAGCACAAAGCAAGCGGTTTATGAACGTGGAAGAGCACAACAAAACGATGGCGTCGCCCCCCTGTTCCTCGTCGGCTGCGTCGTTCCCGGGCTTTGCGGCGCCCATGCCGGCGTCGGCGACTCCTTACGCGGGCGTAATGGCCTTGCTTAGGCCTCTTCGCGACGTCATCGTGTACCACGTCTCGTTTGGTCAGGAGATGCAGACCGCGCGCATGTTCCAAGGTGAAGGAAGGGTGCGCGCAAGTTGGATCGAGGCGGTGCTCCACCCGGAAAGGTGCTCGACTTTTGAACAGGCTCCTCCGCATCCCTTGTTGCAAGACGACTTGTGTGAGTCGTTACACATTGCGATGGGTCACGAAGACAAACTCAATGCGGGAGCAACGGCCAAATCGATCCTCGCTTCCGGGTGGGTCGATCAGCCGCTGCAAGGTTGGTTTGGCAACGGCACCCTTTTGGGCGGCCTGACGCTCGACTTGCACAATCTTTCGGTGGGCGCCTCTTCCGCTCCCGCGTTGCTCGTCGTCGACGAGCAAGGCCGCCTGGGCATCCACGTGATGGGCGTCGATCCGCGCAGCCTCGCGCAAAGCCTTCTCGACGGCCAAGGAAGCGCTGAGTACGAGGAGGCCTTCGCTTTTGAGATGCTAGAAGAGCGCCAACAACTGTGGAAGGCGATGCAAAAGCTGTCGGAAACGTCGTTGGAGCATGGCTGTTCACGCCACGCGGACACCAAAGCCTTGTGTTTGATGGAAGCGCACGCCACCATCGGACGCTTGCGTCATCACCGCGGCGACGCCGAGTTGCATGCCATCTGGGCCGCTTACAATGTCGTCATGTGCCACGGCGCCTCGATGGTCGAATCGAGCTCACAAAGCCGCCAACCGCACCTCGATCTCCTCAACCGCCGCATCCAAGACAACGCTGGCGCCCCTTTAAAGGGCTGGAGGAATACCGCCGAACGCGCCGCTTACGTCGTCTTTCATGGTGTGGGACACCCTATCATGAACCAAACCAGTCGGTCGATCTACGCAGAAAACGAAGTGGGACGCGCGTGCTACGGCGGAATCAAAAACGATGGCATCGTCGGGCACATTCGCACCAACCAGCTTTACTGCCTGTCGACCGTGACGCATCACGCCATCTACGACACCATCATGGTCTTTCCTCTCGATTTGTGCACGTTTGGCCATCCGCTTCTGCCATTGCCAGATACCTACTCGAATGGCGAAATAGTCTCCGTGACAGAAGCCGAGGAGCTACGCACCCGCTGGAACGAGGCCGTTCACCAGCCCCTGCTTCTTAATGCCATCCACAGCTCTGCGACGATGCAAATGGTCACAAAGGTCTTTGTCGAGAGCGTCAAATTTTGTAAAGGGCTTCGCGTGAGCGAATTCGACGAGCACGTGACCGCCTTCCACACGACCTTGCGCTTGAGCGACTGGAAGCTGGTGGAAGAGCCCACACACGCCTCCGTTTTGGCAATGGCCGAACCCGTCGCCGCTTCCGCCGCTTCCGCTCCTTCCGCTCCTTCCGCTCCTTCCGTCAGCAATCTAAACGTCCTGCCTCCGCCGTTGCAACTGCCCGAGGCCGTTCCGGAGCCGGTGCAACGCCAATGGTCGCACAATTCCTTTGACGACCTGGTCAACGAGGAGCTCTATGAAGCGCTCGCCGAGGAAAGCAAACCCTTGGTCGATGAGGCACGCTTGGCGGTGCAAGAGGCCTCCGCCATGCTCACCCAGACCGGCGTTGTCCTCACCACCGCGACCGGCAAGCGCAAAGCTCCCTCCGTCGATGAGGTGGCGCCCACGTCGAAGCTGCTCAAAAACGTGTCCCAAAGTTCCGTCTCTGCGTTTGGCGCCTCGACGCCAACTACCATGACCGGGCGTGCGGCCGATACGTCGGTCGATTCCGCCGAAATCAAAGGCTTGTTGTACGCGGCGTTGCTTTACTCCGCCTCGCGTCGTCGCGCGTGGGAACGCGCACGCAAGACCTTGGCACAACAAATCATCATGAGCAGCTTCAAAACGCACACCGAGTCGACCTTCACAAAGGGGCTGCGTGAAACCACCGAACCCGTCAACAGCCGCTGGTTCGACTGTCAAAAAGGCATTCTGGACGCCATTTACGTGCATTTTGGCACCGCATTTAATGAGACGCATGGATACGTCGAAGGATACCACACCCTCTCCTCATGCCTCGCCAAGCTGCGCCAAGAGGAGCGCCGTGGGGGCACTCGCATGGCCGCGCCCTGGTCCGCGGAAGTGCATAAGGATACCGCCGACGCGCGCCGCGCGATGGCCATGCGCCTCGACAATCTGTAACCAGCCTTTCCCGATTCGCCCGAGAATGTAACGTTAGTCTGTGTGTGACGGCTGGTGTGTAATAGAGTGCGGTTTCCGAGCCGCTAAAGTGGTTGAAAATGCGCTACGACATGCGTTTGTAAGATTCTCCTTCTCTCATCACACAACACACACGCACACTCGCGCGCGTTTCCCCCCTTTGCTCATGCGCGTTCCATGCTTTGCGTTCCACAGTCTCTCAAAGGCGTCGGCGGCGAGATTGTCATTCTCGAAGAAGCGGTAGGACATCGCCTTAAACCCCTCATTGCGTCCGTGTTATTGTTAACATCGTTTCTGTCGGGTTGCAGGCCTATTGCGATACGCAGGTAGTCAATGAGGTCGTTCTGCCGCTGCTTTCGATGAGCAGCTCTGTGCTGTTGTGCATTTCGACTCTGCGCGAATCGGACAACTTCTACTCCAAGATGTTCGGCCTACGCAAAGCCAATGGCGACCTGCTCTTCGAAACGATCCAAATCGACCTCGTTTGCGAGACCTGTCGCGCCAGCGACCATCCGGAACGGTACGCAATTACAACAACCCCCGTCTTTGTTACACCTTTGTACTAACGACCCATTTTGTGGCCACAGGTGCACGCACAAGCAGTCGGAAATGCCTCGGTGGCTCTCGTCACAGAAGATGGAAACAATCAAGGTGAGTATTCATTTGTCGCCGTTTTACATTTTGTTCGTTCTGACACGCGTGTTGTGTACTCTTGTGTGCAGGCATTACTGGTACGCGCTTTCCTTCGCCTTGGTATCCTCACATATCCTGCGAGCCTCTAACGTTTAGCCTTTTTATCGTGCACAGGCCGACGATCCCGCGCTTCTTTTGCGTGAGTCGATGGGTATTACCGCGGAGTCGACAACGCGGGCGTTCAAGCAGCCGTCGGTGGACGAATTGGCGTCGCGCGTCAAGCCGGACCCGGTGCCGGTCAAGCACATCTTTGTGGCGATCGACCCGTCGGGTGGTGGCGAGAGCGCGTTTGGAATCGCATCGATCGCATGCTTACAAAATGGAGACACGATGGTACGCGTTCTGTCCTTGTTGCTCCCTCCTCTGTCCCTAATCCTCCTCATCGGAGGGTGTAACGATGTCTTGGAGGTTCATGACGCCGTCCATCGTGGAGGTTGCTTGCAGCGACGGAAAGAGCGCCAGTCCGTTGAGGCCTTGCAGCTCGTCGTCGGGTTTCGCGTCGGTTGACTCTTCCACAAAGGCGTCGAAGTGGCCTTGCTCGTCCCATAGCTCGTAAAGCAGCAGCGTTTGGTTGCAAAACGTCTGTGGGTGTTGGCAAAGGCCTGTGATGAAGGTTCGGACGGTCTTGGGCAAAATCGTGGCCATCAGACGCCGCACCCCGCTCTTTGTGGCTTCGCTGCCATGTCTGCAAAAGTGGGTCGAGACCTCGGGCTCCAAGTGCATGGCCATGAGCAGCAGCGCGCGTTTGAAGGTCAATTCGGCGGACAGACTGACGTTGTTTGTTTGGAAGGACCGGATGCTTTCGCATGCGGCGTCACACAGCTTTTGGTTGTTCTCGCCGTACAGTCGATGGCATAGGCTGTGGAGCGCTTGGATGTGCAAGTCGAGCCGTTGGCAGCACGCTTCCAATCGTGCTTGCGGGGCGCAGCCGGCGCATCCGCGCAGAATGCATGCAAAATCGTCGTCGATGGTTTCCATTGACCCAGCCCCTTCTTCTCGTGTGTGCTCGCAGGTGTTGGGTTTGGAGGCCTTTCGAAACAAGGGTGCGCGTCTTCCGTCTTCCTGCGCGTGTTGTTCCATTTGTCTTTTGTACCTTTGCTTACGCGCTTAGCTCTTTTGTGCAGATCCAACGGCTCAGTACGCGCTGCTGGTGCGGCATCTGCATACGATCAAGAGCATCAACGCGCTGCGCAGCGCCATGTTGGTCGTCGGCGTCGAGGCGAATTTGGGCTTCGAAGCGAATCACGTGCTGCACGCCTTGCGCAAGGCCAACGTTCCGCACATTGCGCTGCACGAGGGTGCACAAGAGAGCGTGGGTCTCTTGACCACAAACGCCAGCAAGGAGCTGATGTGCGTGGGCCTTCAAGAGCTGATCGACCACAAGCGGCTGGTCATTTCGAGGCAGCTGGTCAGCTTGTCGGCTTCGCCGCTCGAGACGCTCGACACGCTGTTCAAGCAAATGAGCACGTATACCATACTCGTCGAGGCGCCGCGCACGCCGTTTGGCAAGCCGCGCCGCACGTACACGGGCAAGGTGGGTGGCAATCAGGACGATTTGTGCATCTCGTTACAACTTTCGGTCTTGGGCATGCGAATCTTCCAGAAGAACGACAAGTACAAGCGCTATTTGTAACTTGTAACCGCCGCATTGCGGATGGTTGCACCACGATGCTCAGGGAGTTTTTTTGCGCGGAAGAGGGGTGGCAGCGGGTATGGGCGTGGGTGGGCTTGATCATCTTCATAGGACATCAGGCGTTTCGCGCGTTTGTCAGCTGGCGTCTGAACGGCTGGTACGAGTCGTTTTACGACATGTTGCAAACGAGCATGGTCGATGTGGTGCAATTTTCGAGCGGAGAGGACAGTGGGGGAACGGGAACGGCGTGGGAGGTGGCCCAGCAGCGCATCGCCGTGCAGCTGTTAGACTTTGTGTACATTGTGAGTCCGTCTGTCCTCATTCACCCCTTGGCGGGGGTTTTGCGCAACTGGTGGGTCTTCCAGTGGCGCGTGGCGCTGATGACGATCTATTTGAAGCGTTATAACATGCAGCTGCCGGCGCTGGAAGGCACGAGCCAACGAATTCACGAGGACACGCAGCGCTTTGCGGCAGGCGTGCAGGGCTGCGTCGTCATCTTGTTGCACTCGTTCTTCACGCTGTTGGTCTTCTGCCCAACGCTGTACGCTTTGGATCCGCAGCTGATGTATGTGGCGATCGGCGTGGCGTTTGGCAGCATCTTGATCTCGGCGTTGATCGGTTGGCCGTTGGTCGGCTTGGAAGTCAACAACCAAAAGGTGGAAGCCGAGCTGCGCAAGGAGCTGGTTGTCGTCGAATTGCAAACGACCGCCTCGTCGACCGTCACGAGCTTGCTTCCAAGGGACGGCGTTTACACGCGCTTTGTGGGCGTTTTTGGTCGTTTGCGTAAGAACTATGCGCGTCTGTACGTGAGCTTTGCGGTCTTGGGCGTGTGGCTCTCGTTGTACGAGCAGGCGATGGCGATCTTGCCGTACGCGTTGGCCGGACCGCGCCTCTTTGTCGACGACGCAACACAACGGATCACGCTTGGTCAACTGATGAAGATTACGAACAGTTTTGCACGCGTCTTCGATTCGCTGAACGTCATCAGCGACAACTGGCTCTCGATCAACGAGTTTCGTAGCACGGTGCGCCGCTTACGCGAATTTGAACGTGAGCAGGACACACTGCGCAAGCCGGCCAAACGGCCAATCGAGGTCGAGATCTCGCCCGCGGAGGTGAGTTCGACCATGTCAGTGGAAAACGTGATTACTTAACATTTTTTAAGGTCGGGTCCCTAAGTTTCGTTTGGACAAATTTACGAGCTGCAAGTTTGACATGGAGAACGTGGTGCCGACCAAGGTCGATTTGGCAAACGGCGCGTTTGCATCGGAAGAAAGGTTGTCGTGTGAGTGCTCGTGCCTGCTTCGCGCGACGGGAGGATCGCGGAGCGTTGTTAAAACGGCGATGGACGCCACGACAGCATCGACGACGTAAATCAAGCCAAACACGATCACCATGAGCAGCATCCACGGCGCCACGTCTTCGTTGGGAACGTGAGCCCATGCGCCCTTGGCGCCATAGGACGCGCCGGCCCACCAATGTGTGATGGAGTTGGTCCCGAGCGTGTTCATCAAGCGACACTATTTTAGGGTAGGCGATGCTCCTATCTTATTTTGTGGCATGCTTTTGATTAGCTGTGAGAGCGTTCGGCTGGTGGCGAACAATCGATAGCATTGACAGCGATCCGCTTGGGCGCGTTGCGAGATGTCGTAGTAGGCCTCCTGCTCGTCGTCGTTCCACAGCACGTGTGTGTCTCGCGGTCGCAACGTGCTGGGTAGATGTTGAACGTACCAGTCGTTGGATCGATCGGCCTGCGTTGTTGTGAACGACATGTGACGTCGATGTGACGTCGATGTGACGTCGATGTGACGTCGAAATATATAACGCTTCGGTTGCGCAACTATAGGCGGGTATATTTAAAAATGAACGAACCCGTCCGGCATGGCTTTGCTAGCGGAGTGCGACAGAAGATGCGAGCTATCATACCCTCTATCATACCCTCTATCTCTTCTATTCACAGTACAGACGTTATTAGTGACTCGAAAGAGAACATGAGCGTCTGCTCGCAGAAGCCGTTTCAGAATTCTATGATGAACGATCGCAAAGAGGTGCCAAAAGACATGCGGGACAACCGTTCTAGTCGGAACAGCGCCACCAGCGTCGCATCGTCGTCGATGTTTTCGTCGCCACCGAAGCGCGAGTTCGACCATTCGCTTCAAACCTTGCAGAAGTTGCAGCTCGAGGGAAGCGTGGTTGATCTGCCCGTCGATCTAGCCGATGGTTCGGCGGTCCATTCGACGCCCAATTCGACGCCCAATTCGACGCCCAATTCGACGCCTTCCGTTCCTTCGATTCCTTCGGCGCATCCGCAAAGCATTGAAGAGGTCGACGAGAATGAGAGCATGTCGTCCAGCAGCCGATTGGAATCGTTGGCCAGTAGTCCGTCGCCAACCAAATTTGCGGAGCGAGGGTTGTCTGGCAAATTGGACGAGGTCATGCTCAATCTGCAGTGGTCGCCCTTACAGGAGACCGACCAGCCGATCACCATCCAAATCGGGTGCAAATGCCACGGACTCAACGTGCACCGAAAGGAGTTGGAGGAGGACCAGCCCGAGTGGAAGCTACGCCCGGTGGAAGTGGCCCGTGATCTGGTCGCGTCGTTTGTCGAGTTGATTCAGCATTCGGCGTCGTCGTTAGAGTGGAGCAAAGCGTACCTGTTGCATGACATCGAGTGGAAGGACGGCTTCTGCTGGGGCGGTGATGCGAGTTACAACGTGGACCGCGACGGGCCGATTGTTTTGACGGCCGACACGTCCACGACATGCCCACGCATGACGGCGGAGGCGCGAGACCAAAGTTTTGAGACGATGATACGCAAGATCGTCAGGGTGATTGACCGCCGAGACGCGGCGGCCTTCATCACGGTTGGCGAAACGGATGTTGCCCCCGACACGTCCTTGCACGTGGTCTTACATGTCAACCACTTTTGCACGAGGTGAAAGAACGAGTGGAAAAGAGCGAGCGAGCGCGTGAGTTTTTTGCGTAACGATACGTAACCGCAAGTTGTACAGCGTGTCATAGACAGGGAGTGTTACATGAGCAACGAGCGAGCCGTGATTATAAAGGCGTGTCGCGCTAGAAAACACAAGGGGTCTAGGGATAGTACTCGAGACACTCTCGCTTCAATGCAAGCCAACGACGCCCTCCGCATCTTTTCGTACCATACGGGTCGATATGGAGCGTTGGTGCTGGCGATCATGTCTTTGGTCGCCGATTGCTACGAAGAGATGCGACCATTGAGTGGATTGGTCTACGCGTCGACGTCGATGCGGACTACGGGCGTCGTGTTGATCACGTTGCTCGCCATCGACGAAAACTACGTCTACTTGAGCAAAAACATCCAGATTTTTCGCTGGTCGCGCCTGCGCGTGCTGTTATGCGGCGCGGCGCTGTTGACGTTCACGTTGTTGTCGACGCGACAGGGCATGCCTTCAACGCGCGCGTACGAATCGACGTTTTTGGTCTTGACGTTGTGCCTCGTGCTGATTCCGCCGTTGGCCGTCGATCCGGGTCCGATCATCGAAGATCCGCAGCACGGCACCAAGGTGCGAACGGCCGACCCCTCGTTGATTGCCACCTTTTCGGTCTTGGCGTACGTGGGAGCGCGACTGATTCGCACGGGCCTCAACATGTGCCAAGAGGCGCTCGATCAGGCGGCAGAAGCGACGTACGCGGTGACGCACACCGCGCAGCTGAGCGGCGGCCTCTGTGTGGCGTGCAACGGCTGGGCGGCCGCCAGCGTTGCCATCTGCGGAGGCGCCCTGTTCTTTGGCGGACTTGGCGCAGTGTTTGTGCTCAACAATCAACGACGCGTGCCGATCGACCTGATCGACAACCCCGTCATTCGTAAGGACCGCGTGCCGACGACGTTTGACGAGATGGAAGTCACACGCCAGCAAGACATTTCACAAGGGACACACGCCGACCTGCTAGAACAGCAGCGCGATCTCAACTCGTTGGTGCGCATGTCGCTGGCGCTCCAGGCGGCGGGCCTCATTTCGAGCTTTATGGCGATGGGCGACTGCGTCGCGAACACGGACTCGGTGTACGACCATTACGAGTGCACCGTTGGCGGAACGCCGCCCTGCCCCGATCAGCTCATCGAATTTCGACGCGCCGGCCTCGTGCAGCACTCGATTGGCACCAACACGCTCGCGTTCATCACGATGTGCATCCTCTCGCTTCGCATCGAGCGCGATTACGCCTTCTTAGCCGGGCACACGGGCGTCATGATGCGCTCGGGCGCGCTGATCGCGTGCGTCTTAATCGCCGTGCTCGTCGTGACGCGGATCACCATCGCCGATTGGCAAACCGACGGCTACATTGAAATCTCCTTCGTTCTGATCATTTTGGGCACGGCCTTGAGCAGCTTTCCGTCGCGAAACTCGTCGGCGGCAACACTCGTCTACGTGGGCTTGTTGGTCGATCACGTCTACTATTGCATCCGTGAGCAAGAATGTCGCTCCTTTTCGTACTTTACCAACGCCAGCAACGCGATCATGGGGACCCTCTTTTTTTTGGCGATTTGCGTCGATGCGATTGTGAGATGCATCGATCTGCAACGGCGTCCGTGGTTACGATACGTGCGCGCGGCGGTCGGCATCACTTCGTGGATTGGCCTTTCGATCGCCCTCCTCTTGGCGCTCCTGGTGACCGCGGCGTTAGCTGCGTACGACGGAAGCAACGTTGATGAGGTGATCGTCCAAATCGACGTCCTGTTCAACATGGGACTCGCCGAGCAGCAGAGCATCTTGCGTTTCTTGGAATGGCACTACGCACCGCTGATCGCGTGGGCGTCCTTCCGTCAATCGACCGTCTTGCAGCATCAGCACGAGATCGATCGGTACATTGCCAGCGGCAAACAAGGCGACGCGCCTTGGGACAGTGACTTACTTCTCTTGCGCCGCAAGCACATCAACTACTTTCGCGGCGGCTCGTGGGTCATCGGCGTCGGTGCGGCGGCCGCCCTCTGGTTCGCCTACAAAGCGATCTCTGCCACCGCGGAAACGCCCACGGCGTACCCCATGTCCCAATTGCTCATGATGATCGTAACGGTCATTCCGCCGTGGTTCTTGCTGTCAATATAAAAAACAGAACCCTAACAAACAATTTTTTACAAAACACCCGCGCGCCTCATGCTGCCTTCCTTGTCGCGGCTGACGTTGATCGCCACCGATCCGCCTTTGAACCGATCGCTGGTGGCGCAGCTGCAAGCGCTCGACGCCGAGGTTCGACAAACGCTGGCCTTCCACCCGTTGGACGTTCAGGAGCGCTCGTTGCAAAAAGCGCGTCGTCTAAGGCTGCCAACGGTCGATCCGGGGCTGTTTCGACAATACGACGAATGGCAGCGTGCGAATCGATCGTCTGGCCTGACACAAGAGCAGATTTTTCAGGGGTTTCGAGACGTGATCGTGAGAACGCAGATGCGGCGCGCAATCCAAGCCAGCGTCGGACAGCTGATGGAATCGCTGCCAGTCGACCTGAAACTGCTGATTCTGAGCAATCCGGCCGTCGTGCAAGCCTACAATTGGCGTGGCGTTTGCAACATGATACAATCGCTGTGCTCTACGAGCCGTGCGATGTGCGATGACGCCTGGTCGTTCATTGGTAACGATTTGTTGCGCATTCCAAGCGAAAAGCCGCGTCATGTGGCATGGCGTGTCTGGGTCAAACACTGGTGCCAAAAGCTCAATGCGCGCTCACCATGGGCGCGAAACCTGGCCAGCGACGCTGGCGCGTACCATCTGACGCATGAACACGAATCATACCATCCCGATGAGGAGCCCGACCCCGAGATTGGCGCCGCAGATCGAGATCTCTTCGACTTCGACAAGGCCGAATGCATATGGCGCTTACAACATTCCAAGCCGACGTTCTTTGGCAACGAGCTGTTCTTGCCATACGGGTACGACAACGTCGTGCCAGAGACCGTTCTGTTTTGGCCCGACGATCCGGTGTGGATGAAAGAGGCCTTGAGGCACGACGGTCGGTTCTTATCGATTGCGCCGGAGGCGGCGCGTCGGGACCCAGACATCGTGCGTTCGGCGTGCGCGTCGCACGTCAACGCCATGCGATATGCAAGCGACGACCTACGCGCATCGGCCAACTTTGTGCGCGAATTCATGTTTTCGCAACCAAACATTCTGCGGTTGAGCACAGTGGAAAGCGATCCGCAATTGAAGAACATTCAAGACACGATCGCTCAGTTCCGCGACGATCACGAGTGGGATCACGAACCATTCGAAGAGTTTCAGTCGGACCGCGATGCGCGACTTGAAATCGAGGTGGTACGTTTACAGCCAGTTGACGCCAACGGAACCTTGGAAGTTCGATTAGGGAACCAGTTTCAAGACTACATATTTCGCGTCGATGTAAATGGGTTGGTTGAGGATGACGACGAGGATGTTGACGAGGATGACGACGAGGATGACGACTCGTTCGACGGGTTCGGCTAGGCTGCGCCTCGCATACGAACGCCATGGCGATGGCTTCCGATGAGGTGCGTTCCGACAGCGACTTTGTGCGCAGCTTCATGTTCTCGCAACCGGACGTGCTGCGTCACATTCTAGCCGATGGCGTCGATGTGAATGGGTTGTTTGAGAAGGTTGACGACGAGGAGAGAATGGATGTAGTATAAAACGATGTATGTTTGTAGTCTATGGTCTGTAGTGCAAAGCTTCAAATAATGACGTACCCCTTGCTTTCTAAACGACCGCATGACCACATCGACACCTTGATTGAGGATATTTTATTCCTAAGTGGCCAAGAGTCACACGTGACTCTTCTACACTAAAGCAGATACGGTACGCCGTGGTATTTGCCACAGCCGACACCGCTCCCAAGGGAGCGGAGCCGTCGTTCAGTCACACTCAATGCAGAGGGACGCGCGGTGGAACGCGAGGTCCTCGTCCGCCATCGAGCGAATCGGGGGTCGGTCGGCCATGAGCCGTGTAAAGTTGGTGCCGATGTTCGTAGCTCCATTCTTGTCCCGATTGAGTGATCAAAATTGTGACTGAACGACGGCTCCTCTCGTTGTAGAGGGGTCGGCGGTGGCATCTACCACCGCGTCCAGTAGCTTTTGTATGGCGAGACACTCAATTGAGTTCACTTATGTGATGACTCAGTAGGGGTACGGATGGGGTACGGAGGGGGTATGGGTTTACTTATAAGATTCCCTCTGATGAAATGCAATTGACGTTTTGGTGGCGGACACCCTGCAACGTTCTGGAGCCTGTGCTCGACTTTCACGTTTTCATGTTCGAAGAAACCGGAATACCGTGCAAAAAAAATAGTACTTGGCATGCAGAAGTCGAAAATCGAGTGCTCGGGTTCTT
>Ga0228674_1001757_pt1 | contig 12596 bp, 8 predicted proteins | sample 1D_rmetaG_FD_189054 | JGI IMG/M metagenome (GOLD analysis project Ga0228674, IMG submission 189054) | Seawater microbial communities from Monterey Bay, California, United States - 1D_r | ecosystem: Environmental > Aquatic > Marine > Coastal | place: USA: California | collected 2016-09-26
GATCCATAATTGTGGATCCCTTTTTTTATACTTTAATATTTGATTAGACCTGTTAGGTATAATTCTTAATATCTCGTTGATATCTTCTTTCAAAAACGCGCGGTTGATTGAATTTGAAATCCTAAATTTGCAGAAAATTTCTTGTATGAGCGAACAACAATCGGCAGTACTATTATTAGAGGACGGGACCTCTTTTGAAGGGGTAGCAATTGGAATGATTGGGACCACAACCGGTGAAATAGCATTTAACACTGGGATGACGGGCTATCAGGAGGTGTTTACTGACCCATCTTATTATGGCCAAGTACTTGTTATGACATCGGCTCATATTGGGAACTACGGAGTTCATGATGACGAAATAGAATCTGATAATATTAATGTTGCTGGAATCGTTGTCAAGAAATTCTCTGATGGATACTCAAGAGCTTCAGGAAGTAAGTCACTACAGGAAGACTTGGTGGAGAACAAAAAAGTAGGTATATCTGACATTGATACACGTGCATTGGTTAGACACATTCGAAGTAAAGGGGCAATGAACTGCATCATATCATCTGAAGATACTGATATTGAGTCTTTGAAAAAGCAATTAACAGCTGTACCCTCCATGGATGGGCTTGAATTGTCGTCCAAGGTAGCTACTAAAGATGCGTTTGAAGTGAAAGCGGAAAATGCGCTTTACAAGGTGGCATTACTCGATTTCGGAGTTAAAAAGAACATAATTCGTTGTCTCGTTGATCGTGGGTGTCACGTGAAAGTATTCCCACTAGATGCAACTCTAGAAGATATTAATGGATTCCAACCAGATGGATACATGTTATCCAATGGACCTGGCGATCCATCGGCAATGCCAAATTCAATTGGATTGGTGAAGGATATTGTAGCATTGAATAAACCAGTGTTTGGAATTTGCTTGGGGCATCAGATCTTAGGCTTGAGCCAAGGATTGAAAACAGAAAAAATGTTCAATGGCCATCGTGGAATTAACCACCCAGTTAAGAATTTAATCACTGGTAAAGGTGAGGTTACTTCGCAAAATCATGGTTTTGTAATTTCAAAAGAAAGTACAGAGCAAATCGATAATGTTAGTGTTACTCACATTCATTTGAACGACCAAACTGTAGCTGGTATTCAGTTAAACGGTGGAACGGCTTTTTCTGTTCAATATCATCCAGAGGCTTCAGCAGGCCCACATGATTCACGATATTTATTTGATCAATTTATTTCCAATATAAAAAACCACAAATAATGAGTTTTATTGCCAAGATCGTTGCGCGACAAATCCTGGATTCAAGAGGAAATCCAACAGTTGAAGTTGATGTAATCACAACGTCAGGAGTTTTAGGTAGAGCTGCTGTTCCTTCAGGAGCATCTACAGGAATTCATGAGGCAATGGAGTTGAGAGATGGAGATCCGAATGCATACTTGGGTAAGGGTGTACTGAAAGCGGTTGCTAATGTTAATTCAATAATTAACGAAGCATTGAACGGATTTGACGTTTGCGATCAAAAGGCAATTGATGCTACATTAATTGAGCTTGATGGTACAGATAATAAATCAAATCTGGGTGCGAATGCCATTCTAGGAGTTTCTCTTGCTGCTGCTCGAGCCGCCGCAGATGAGGCTGGACTTAGTTTATTTAAATATGTTGGTGGTGTTGGAGCAGTAACAATGCCGATCCCTATGATGAACATCTTAAATGGTGGTTCGCATGCTGATAATAAAATTGATATTCAAGAATTTATGGTGATGCCAATTGGTGCAGAATCATTTTCTGAAGGTTTGCGTTGGGGAACTCAAATTTTCCATACTTTGAAGAGTGTCCTCAAGGATCGTGGAATGTCTACTAATGTTGGTGATGAAGGAGGTTTTGCTCCTAATCTAGGCTCAAACGAAGAGGCGATTGAAGTTGTAATTGATGCAATTAAGAAGGCCGGATTTGAACCTGGTAAGGATGTCTTTATTGCTCTTGATGCTGCGGCCTCTGAATACTACGATAAGGATTCCGGTAAATATGTGTTTGAGTCTACCGGTGCTAAAATGAGTTCATCCGAAAAAGTTGATTTCTGGAAAGAATGGACTTCAATATATCCAATTATATCCATTGAGGATGGATTGGACGAAGATGATTGGTCAGGATGGAAGCAACTTACTGAGGCATTAGGTCATAAGGTACAATTAGTCGGAGATGACCTATTCGTAACGAATACTAAACGATTGTCTCAAGGAATCGAGGCAGATACAGCTAACTCTATATTAATAAAGGTTAATCAGATTGGTACGCTTACAGAGACGATTGAAGCAATCAACATGGCAATGCGCAATGGTTATACATGTGTAATGAGCCATCGCTCTGGAGAAACAGAGGATAATACGATTGCTGATTTAGCTGTTGCTATGAACTGTGGACAGATAAAAACAGGTTCTGCTTCTCGAAGTGACCGTATGTCGAAATACAATCAATTGATCCGCATTGAAGAGGAGCTTGGAAAGACTGCAGTGTACCCAGGTAAATCGTTTAAATTTTAGGTTTCCTGCTGTCAATGTGTTAAAAAAATCACCATAGGGTAGAAATCTTTGTATGGGGAGTTTTTTTCAGAAATTGTCGATTCTTTGACGCAACTATTGTTTTACTTTTGCGTCAACCACTCAAAGGATATAATAATGAAAACACTTCTAACACTAACATTGATGATTGCATTGACTGCTTTTGTTAGTCATTCTCAGCAAACAACGACGTCTTTATTTGCGCAATGCATGTTTGATATTCAAGATCAAGGTGAAATGCAAGCGCTACAAGATGAGATGAATGCCAATCCTTATGTGGAAATGGTGCGTTTGGATTACCATACGCAAAGAGCTCTGATCTTAACACACGATCTTTCACAGCTTACGGAAGAAGAGTTTAAAACTTGGTTCGGAACCCATGCAAATACAGTTTACTGTGTGCAGATTGGGGTTAGAGGAACAGATGCGATGAATCCTTACCCATTCCAAAACTGTCAATAACACCACCATGAAAATACTATTATCAACAATTTTCACTGGCCTTACTGCGATAGCATTAAGTCAGGGGGTATACTCGCCTGATTGTAACACAGCCGAGAATGTTTGTGCGAATAACGGAAGTACTTTCCCATTAGGAACAGGAGCGGGTGTAGTAGATATTAATCCAGGAAGTAACATTTCTAATCCAACGACTAACCCACAAGGAGTTAACGCTGGCTGTCTGTTAGCAGGAGAATTGAATCCGAACTGGTTTGTTATTAATGTAGGTACTTCTGGAAACTTAGAGTTCCAAATTGGTGCTCCAGGTGGAAATGGATATTTTGATTGGGCAATGTGGCCGTATGATCCTGCATCATGTGCTGGCATATTCAATAATACTTTAGCGCCGGTTGCTTGTAACTGGAACGCTTCCTCGGCCGGATTTACAGGCATGAACAATGGTGGACCACCTGCAGGTGGAGTAGCCGGTAATTTCCAGCCTTCAATTCCAGTAGTTGCTGGTCAGGCTTTTGTTCTTATGTTTTCGAACTATAGTTCACAAGTGGGAAATGCTACACTATCATTTCCTACTAATCCAGGTGGTGCAGGGATTTCATGTTCTGCAGGAACTCCGGATCAAACAATTTGTTTAGGAGATTCGGCAGATGTAACAATTATCCCACCAACATCTGCACCGAATCCGACGTTTAACTGGATTACTACAATAGGTGTTTCTAATACGACTGGTGGAACCAATGTAATGGTTGCGCCAACGGTAACTACTGATTACTATGTGCAAATTTCTGATCCTCTTTTAGCTGGAGGTATGGTGATTGATACATTCACAATTACTGTTGTGAATCCACCTATGCCAGACGCAGGAATCGATCAAACTGTTTGTTTAGGTGATCCAATTTTAATGTCAGCATTAATGACGGACCCAATTAATAACATTTCGGCTTGGACGTACGATGCTTCAGCTGTATCTCCAGCGCCAGCAGTATTCTTCATTCCTAATACATCAGATCCAAACACGACGGTCACTGTAAATCAAGCTGGCTATTACGAGTTTATTTTTGAAGAGAACGAGACAGTTTGTGGATCTGTTTTTGATACCTTATCCGTTACAGTCGATGACCTTCAAATATCTGCATTAGCTGTAAGCCCTACCTGTGAAGGTTTTACTGATGGAGAAATACACATTGATGCACCAGGTGCAGTTCAATATAGTTTCGATGGAGGAATTACGTGGCAAGTGGATTCTTTCGCTGTGGTTTTTGGAGGAAACACATACAACGTTTGTGCTCAAACGCTTTTAGGTTGTGAGAAATGTACAACGGTTGATGTGATAGATCCAGCACCAGTTACGATATCAGTATCGAATGATACATTAATTTGTCAGAATGGTACGGCTCAATTATCTGCAAGTGCAACAGGTGGAACTTCATACTTATTCCACTGGGATCACACTGCAGGGACAGGATCAAATCAAACTGCTACTCCATTAGTCGCAACAACATATACAGTTTATGCTGAGAATGAAGTTGGGTGTGTTTCACCTCCGGCGACCATAGATGTTACGGTACGTGATCCTCTTACAGGAACAATCACTTCTCTAGATACTGTTTGTCCTGGATACGGAACTTCCATTTCGGCAACGAGTGTGGGTGGTATTGGACAGCCATATACTTTCACGTGGAGTACTACAGATGTGTTTACTGGTGTAGGGTCACATACAATTGACGTGACTCCATCCGTAACAACAAACTATACGGTTACAGTTACCGATGGATGCGAATCAACGCCGCTGGTTATGAATACAAATGTTCTCGTAGCACCGGTTCCTGTTCCATTAGTGAATGTATTGAATCCGTTTCAATGTGAGCCAGCTGTATTCGATATAGTGAATGTTACTGACCCAACTATGAGTCAATATTCATATTGGTTGGTAGATGGAGTTGATCAATATTTAAATCAAGATACCATCACTACATCGGCGCTTATGGCTGGTCAGTATGATGTTCAATTGATCATCACATCTTACGAAGGATGTATCGATTCAACTACTTTTGTTGAACTATTAAATGTTGACCCGAAGCCAAGAGCTGATTTCAAATACTCACCGAATCCTATTCTAATGTTCAATACTGAAGTTCACTTCACGAATTATTCTTGGAATGGATATACTTACCAGTGGTACTTCGAAAATGGAATCCCTTCACAATCGACACAAACAAATGTTGATGTTCTATTCCCTGATGGTGTTGAAGGAAGATACAATGTTCAATTAATTACGACATCAGAACTTGGATGTGTGGATACTATGGATCATGAATTAATTGTCTTCCCCGAAGTATTGATTTATGCACCAAACGCTTTTACACCTGATGATGATGAGCACAACCAAACATGGAGTGTGCACATGGAGGGAATCGATATTTATGATTTTGAATTGTTGATCTACAACAGATGGGGTGAAATCATTTGGGAATCAAATGATGTTAGCGTTGGTTGGGATGGTACTTATGTTGGACAAATGGCTCCGGCTGGAGTTTATACATGGATCATCCGCACTAAAGGTCTATTAGATGATGATAAATACACTTACAATGGGCATATCAATTTGCTCAGATAGTAATACTATAATTCTAGAAAACGCCTCCTCGAAAAGGGAGGCGTTTTTTGTTTAAATCCCTTGGAATGTTTTGTAACTTTGTACTATGATGTTTGAGAAAATTACCTTTAGATCTAATGTTCGTTATCCATAGTTTAGCTCTGACTGAGGGGTAGAACATAGATAACAAACCAACGAAATTAGAATCATGACAAAAGAAGATTTTCAACAAGATATTAGACAAGGAATACCATCGAGTATCCCACAAGAACCTGCATTTGAAGAGGGGATTAATCATGCTCCCAAAAGAAAACAAATCCTTTCAGATGAAGAACGTAAACTGGCATTGAAGAATGCACTGCGCTATTTTCCTTCTAGCCAGCATGCAGAGCTTGCTCCTGAGTTTTTAAAAGAGTTGGATGAACTTGGTAGGATCTATATGCTACGCTATCGTCCGAAGTATGATATGTATGCACGGGACATTAATGATTATCCTGGAAAGTGTGATCAAGCCAAGGCAATCATGCTTATGATTCAAAATAATTTGGATTATGCAGTGGCTCAACATCCACATGAGTTGATTACTTATGGTGGTAATGGGGCAGTTTTCCAAAATTGGATTCAATATAGGTTGACGATGAAGTATTTGTCAGAAATGACAGAAAATCAAACATTAGCAATGTACTCTGGTCATCCAATGGGACTTTTCCCTTCGCATAAAGATGCACCTAGAGTGGTCGTTACAAACGGTATGATGATACCGAATTATTCTCAGCCAGATGATTGGGAGAAGTTTAATGCACTTGGAGTTACTCAGTTCGGTCAGATGACAGCAGGATCTTTTATGTATATCGGTCCCCAAGGTATTGTTCACGGTACTGCAATCACCTTGCTAAATGCGGGACGTAAAATTTCCTCTAATGGAGAGGGGCTTGAAGGTAAACTTTTTGTTACTGCCGGTTTAGGCGGGATGTCAGGAGCTCAGCCGAAAGCTGGGAATATTGCTGGTTGTATTTCTGTGACTGCAGAGATTAACCCCAAGGCTGTTGCGACTAGACATTCGCAAGGATGGGTAGATGAAGTAATTCGAGACCTTGATGAATTATGTAATAGAGTTAGAACTGCTAAGGAAGGTAAAGAGGTAGTTTCGATTGCCTACGAAGGAAATATTGTAGACGTCTGGGAAAAATTCGACGCTGAAAATATCTACGTTGACTTGGGTTCAGATCAAACATCTTTGCATAATCCTTGGGCAGGCGGATACTATCCTGTAGATATGTCATTAGAGACTTCAAATGAAATGATGGCATCTAATCCTGACCTTTTTAAGGAGAAAATCCAATCGACTCTTGTACGCCATGCTAATGCCGTAAATGCTCATACAGCTAAGGGAACCTATTTCTTTGATTATGGAAATGCATTTTTACTGGAAACATCTAGAGCTGGTGCTGATATAATGGCTGACAATGGAATTGATTTTAAGTATCCATCCTATGTTCAGGATATCATGGGGCCAATGTGCTTCGATTACGGATTCGGTCCATTTAGATGGGTGTGTGCATCTGCGAAACCAGAGGATTTGCAGAAGACTGATGAAATTGCATGTGAAGTATTAGAGGTAATTCGCAAAAGTAGCCCTGTTGAAATTCAGCAGCAAATGGCGGATAATATTCAATGGATCAAAGGTGCTCGTGCGAATAAATTAGTTGTAGGATCACAGGCAAGAATTCTTTATGCGGATGCTGAAGGTAGAATGAAAATTGCTAAAGCCTTCAATGATGCAATTGCCAACGGTGTAATCGGGCCGGTAGTGCTTGGTAGAGATCATCACGATGTGTCTGGAACGGACTCGCCATACCGCGAAACTTCGAACATATACGATGGCTCCAGATATACTGCTGATATGGCTATTCAAAATGTGATAGGCGATGGGTTTCGTGGAGCAACTTGGATATCTATTCACAATGGTGGAGGAGTAGGTTGGGGAGAAGTTATCAACGGCGGATTTGGATTGCTTTTAGATGGTTCTAGTGATGCAGAAAGAAGACTCACTATGATGCTTCACTGGGATGTAAACAACGGTATTGCGCGTAGAAATTGGGCGCGAAATGAAGGTGCCACATTTGCGATCAAACGTGCAATGGAAATGAATTCTGAACTCAGAGTTACCATTCCCGAACTGGTCGAAGATGATCTTATGTCCAAACTTTTCTAGACTCGCTTGCTTTAGTTTAGAAGCTAAAGTTTCATATCTTTAATGGTTTAAGCCGTGCGTCATTTAATACAGTGATCATGGGAGTAAATATTGCCGAAAGTTCCAAAGAACGCATCGTTATTATAGGCGGTGGTTTTGGAGGACTTGAGATTGCACGCCGTCTCGTCAGATTAGATTACCAAGTAGTCTTAATCGATAAGAATAACTATCATCAGTTTCAAACGCTCTTTTATCAGGTTGCTACCTCAGGATTAGAACCGAGTTCAATTGTCTTTCCATTCCGGAAAAATTTTCAAAAGAAGAAGAATTTTCATTTCCTATTGGCCGAAGTCGAAAGCGTTGATGCAGATCGAAATTGTATTCAAACTTCATCAGGGGATGTTTCATATGACCATTTGGTAATAGCAGCAGGTGCGGGGAATAATTTTTTTGGAAATACAGAAATTGAAAAGTATGCCCTTCCAATGAAGAGCATTACTGAATCTCTGGATCTACGGAACCTTATTCTTCAGAGGTTTGAGTCTGCCTTAGGCACGAAAAATAATGAATCATTACTTAGGGTTGTAATTGCTGGTGGAGGACCAACTGGTGTAGAGCTTGCTGGTACGCTTGCAGAGATGAAACGATTTATTCTTCCCAAAGACTACCCCGAACTTGATTTTGAGAAGATGCAAATCATCTTAATTGAAGGTTCAGATCGAATATTGAATACCATGAGCGAAAAGTCGTCCCTAAAGCGACAAAGTATTTAAAGAAAATGGGTGTTCAGGTCCATACTTCAACGAGAGTATCAAACTACGATGGAAACCAGGTAGTTTTGAATAGTCATAACATCATCGATTCCAAAACACTCATATGGGCTGCCGGTATTAAAGGAAACTTCTTGGGTGGGATACCAGATTTTGCCTTGGGCAGAGGTAATCGAATTTTAGTTGATGAATTCAATCGTGTACGAAGCTTCTCAAATGTTTATGCAATAGGTGATGTTGCTTTGATGAAAACTACCAAGTATCCGAATGGGCACCCGCAGTTGGCTCAAGTTGCTATTCAACAGGGAAAGAGGTTAGCGAAAAACTTCAAACGTCGTCAAAATGGGAAATTACAAGAAGAGTTCTTGTACAAGGATTTAGGAAGTATGGCAACTATTGGGAGAAATAAAGCGGTTGTTGAACTACCAAGATTCAAGTTCTATGGCTTTTTCGCATGGGTTGTATGGATGACAATCCACCTTCGATCAATTCTAGGAATAAAGAATAAATTTCTAATATTTATGAATTGGGTTTGGAGTTACTTTACCTACAATTTGTCGCGTCGTCTTATTAGAGACAAAAAACCTGAACTGGATTCAGGTGTGATTGAGAAACAGTCAATAATTTCGCAGGTTTGAAATAGTTCTAAAACTATTATAACAAAAAAAGCAGGAGATTTCTCTCCTGCTTTTTCTCTTTCTTTTCGCGCTTATTTTACAATAAACTTAGAATGGAATTGATCATCATCCACACCTAAAGTGATGAAATATAGCCCCGGTTGAACCTTACCAAGGTTAATCGTTTCTAAATGACTTCCTGCTTTTTCTCCCATTGTGTTAGAGAAGATAATTTGTCCTAACTCATTTGTAACGAATACTTCAACATTTGAAACTTGCGTAAGCGTCATGTCAAGTGTGAATACTCCTTCGTTTGGATTAGGGTAGATTGCTAAAGCATTTCCGTTACCAATCTCATCTAGACTTACAGATGATGTCGTGATAGAATCTGAAATCACACTAGTTCCACATTCGTTCGTAACAGTTAAGGTAACTAAGTAAGTACCCACCGCTGAATAAATATGAACCGGGTCTGTATCTGTTGATGTATTTCCATCACCAAAGTCCCAGCTGTAACTTAATGTTCCCGCTCCTGTTGAAGTGTTGGTAAACGTATAAGTCACGAACGAGTTCGTTCCTGTAAAGCTTGCAGTTGGAGCCGCAGCCTCAATAACTGTAATCGATTCAGAACCTGTTCCACATCCATCAGTAATATCAAGAGTATAAGTTCCTCCCGTAGTTACTGTAATTGTTGGTGATGTTTCCGTCGTAGACCATACGTAAGAAGTTGCAGGCTGTGAGCTAGAAAGTGTAGCGGAACCTGGAGTACAGAAGAATGTAGTATCTGCTTGAAGGTATCCAGCATAAACTAATGCTGAAGTTGTAACAACTACAGTATCTACTCCTAAACCACAAGCGCCAGTTACAGTAGCTGTATAAGTCCCTGGTGCATTAACTACAAGAGCGTGAGTTGTATCTCCAGTTGACCATAAGATGTTGTCAGTTGGTGAACCTGCCCAAAGTGTAAGAGAATCTCCGGTACAAATTTCTAAATCTGCACCAAGGAAATCACTTGATAAGAGTGAGAATTCATCAGCTCCAATATCAGGATTTGATGCATCTCTAGGCATACCATCAATATCAGTACTGATAGACGCGAGTGGTGTTCCTAATCCGCTCAACGAATCACCACAAGAGTGAAGATCTTCATAGCTGAAGTAGTTAGGGTTCACAGAAATTGAATTTGCATCGAAGCCTGAAGTAGTTTGGTAAGTACTTAAATCTGTTTGATTTGAAGCGCCATAATATATAAAGTTCGCAGATCCTCCAGAATAGTAATTGTTGTAGTCCGAAGAGCTTAACGTGTAGATACTCGTAAAGTACCCAGCATATCCAGGCCCTTCATTTACAAAACTATTATTCATAAGAGAACACTCTCCACCGGTAGTGGCATATATGGCTCTTGAATTTGTACCGTTACTTGCTACATTAACACTGTTGTTATAGATATTACAATATCCATTATTTGTACTATAAATTCCATAACTAGTAGACGTTGTTGATGAATCTCCAACGCTTACCATGTTATTTGCAATAAGTGATCGTTCAGAAGCTGTACCATCGTTGTTACTTAAATAGATTCCATATCCGAAATGATCTGAACCTAGCACAACGTTATTATTCGTCATTTCCATCGCATTATCGCAATAGACTGTGTACAATCCGTAAAATGTCCCAGTATAAGGTGAGTTTGTGGCGATTGTATTGTTGTTAATTTTAGGTGCGTCTTGGTAAGAAAGGCGCGCTACACTGTAGTACTGATTTAAGAAATCATTATTTTCAAATACAGTACCTTGTTCCAGTGATGTAATACTCGTTCCGTACCAGTATACGCCATATGATCCATTTTCAATTGTATTTCCAATGAATGAATTCCCGTTGTCATGCCCTGTGTTTGAATAGATAACGGTATTATTCGTTGAAGTTGTGTTGCCATTGTAACCAACTATTCCAGAATCCCAAACGGTGTTTGAGTCAGACGCTCCTGCAAATTCCATTGCATGACCATAAAGTGATCCTGTAGCTTCAATTGTCATTTGTTCAAAGCTAATATGGTCAGCACCACTGAATCTTACAGTATAATTTGAAGCAGCTAGCGTACTTGGAAAAGTAAGAATCACACTATCTCTATTTCCATCTTGAGATCTGAAGACTATCGTATTTGTTGAAGACGTTCCCCCAATTGAACCAAGATCTATTTGTTCATTATAGGTTGCAGATCGAACGTCGAATGTGACTGGGCCACATATACCGTATGCATTCAAATCAGACACTGCAGTTGTGAAATCACTGTAATCAGGTGTAATTCCACCAATTGTGAATAGTCCTGTAAGTGAAGACTGAACGTTAACTGATGAAGTATCATTAATTAGTACTGTATCAACAACTCCATTTGGCAATTCTGTCCAAGCTGTGATATTGTATGTTATACCGGCTGCGAATGTTGCAGATCCTAATGTAAGTTGCGCAGTCGTAAGGCCACTACCTCCATTAGTATCTAATAAACCGTAGTAATTGTATGGCGTCTGCGCAACACCATCAATTTCCCACTGAACGATACAACTATCAATTTGGCTAATTCCGTAGTTACGAATTGTTGCAACAACACTATCAGTTCCTGCACAAAAGTTAACAGGTCCGTCAATAGAAGCAACACCAGCATCATCAAGAGAAGAAGTTAACGGTAGACAAGCATTGTATGTGTCAAAGACTTCCTGAGCATCTAACGCTCTATCGTAGATTCTGAATTCATCCATCAATTGACCTGATGCCATCCCAGTACTAGTAGAATATCCTCCTACTTTGAATGGGGCTGTACCATTTATGTTAAGCGCACCTTGTGCTACAGTATTATTCAAAACTCCGTCATGATAAGCCTTAATATTTCCTAATGTAGGATCATAAACGAAGACAGTCATAGACGGCACTCCAATTGGAGCACATCCATTACAAAGCACATCAGTTAATGGGCCTCTTAGCTGGAAGTTACCAGACCCTGCAACTCCATTTGTGAAACAACGAAGACTTCCCGCGGTATTATCACCAAAATTATAAAAAAGTGTTGAAGAACTAGGAATGTTATCGGTCCACATGGCGATTGTCCATGCTCCAGTTCCAAGGTTCGTATTCCACCCAGTATTAACATAGTCTGAACCACTTGGGCCTCCTGTACCAATTAAGGCGCCGCCACAAAGTCCAGTTCCTCCGAGAGTCATTCCTCCCATGAGAGTACCTGTAGCTGTCCCTGCAGGTGGAGCAGAGGCCATATTTGTAACTATTGTTCCAGCGCCATCAAACTGGTAATAAAGAATTTCGGGAACCGATCCACCTTGAGCGGAGGAATAGGACCAAAATGCAATGCAAGTGATGGATGCAAGTAATACATTGTAAACTTTTTTCATTGTAGTAAATTAAGT
>Ga0228674_1001758_pt1 | contig 12583 bp, 16 predicted proteins | sample 1D_rmetaG_FD_189054 | JGI IMG/M metagenome (GOLD analysis project Ga0228674, IMG submission 189054) | Seawater microbial communities from Monterey Bay, California, United States - 1D_r | ecosystem: Environmental > Aquatic > Marine > Coastal | place: USA: California | collected 2016-09-26
ATTATATATAGTTTTATATATAAATCAATTTTTAGAAGATTCAAAACTCAAAAACTACTTAAATAATTAAGTAGTTTTTGTTTTAAATCTTAAATGGCAGTCTAACAAGAAAAAACTTGGAACCCTAAAGTGATATAAAATGAGAGTTTTTGTTAGAAAAATGATTAAGATAATTGATAAGTATATCTACATAATTGAGGGAATAGATTTTAAGAATCTGTAAAAGAGAAAATCTTTTTATAACCTCCTTCCTCATCTATTATAATCTTAAACTTCCATCAAGACTCATATTCTGGTTCAAATCAAGTATATACTCATATCCATTCTCCATTCTTCTTTCATAAAATTGCTCCAATTCATCAAGAACTTCATGCCATAGAAAGGTTAGAACCAATATAGTTTTCACCAATATCATACATAGCATAAATCTCTTTACTAGTACCGTTTGTTCATTTTTCTCTTCAAAGTTTTTCATGAACTATTTTTCTATCCTCCAAACTCATACCATTGTAAAACAAAGAAGAGTTTTTTGTAAATACAACATCGTAATTATTATCAAAACAATCTGGTACGAGACTTACAGGCAAGGGAGTAAACTCACTACAATATGTACTACGAATACTAAGATCATCTAAAATTGAATAGGTATCACCGGTTTTCATTCAGAAGAAATAGAGTATATCATATCAATTATAGTAGTCATCATAAGAATCATCAACATATATAAGATAGTCACCATATACATATTGATCTTCTTCGTATAATATTCTTGATTTAATAATATCACGATGTGGATAAATATTCTTTAATAAGTCAGTAATATCAGTATTCTCATCTTTACCTTTTAATATATTAATCTCGTCTTGTGAATCATTAATATCAACATTATTTTCAGATATAGATTGAAATTTTGTAAAAGAAAAAACCTTTTCATAACTTCCATCATCGTTAACTACCACTTTAAATTCTAATCAAGATACTTCGTTAATATCATGTCATGAAAAGGCTTCCCCCCATCTTCAATCTTTTTTTCAGTAAACCAACCTGAATCATCAAATACCTCAGACAGCATGACAACCAGCATCAATATAATTATAACTTATATCACTTATAAGACAGTAGGTTTTACCCTCATACTCTTCTCACGAATCTGAAATTCACATCATATCATGAACTATTTTTCTATCTTCGACTGTCATTCATTTATAAAAAACAGAAGGATTCTTAGTAAAGACTATATTAGAATTATTATCTACACAATCTGGAATAAAATTAACCGGTAAGCTTTCAAAAGTTGAACAATATGCATGATACAACGGGTCAATATCTTTAAAAATTAAATACCTAGTTTTCTTTTTTACTCCGAAAAAATATTTTATTGAATAATCTTCCAGATAATCATTCCAATACAAATAATCTCAATAAACATACTTATCTTCTTCATATAATATTCTTGATTTTCTTACATCAGTATCTGGATAATATTGCTTTAACCAATACGTAAGGTCAGGTTCAATAGCCTTCTTCTCTGAAACTACATTTTCTCATTCCTTTTTCTCCACTACTCCATCGTCTGTATCAATTACTTCTATTTCCATATCAACATCTTTTGAACTCACTTGTTCTTCAATATCATCTATCTTTAGTTCATCATCTAATACATTTTCAGACTCAGAAGCCTCGTCCACAATTGATGAGTCATTTACACTACCCTGCAAACCTTCAACTTCAAGATTTTCATTACTTCCAGTAGCTACTACTGTACTTTCAATATTATCCTGAGGGGTAGTTCAAATACAACTTGTCAAAATAATACTACATAAAAGTACAAAAAATATTTTTTTCATAAAAAGAAGTTAGGAAATATTAAATCTAATATACTTAGACGTAGAAAAAAAGCAAAAATATATATTCCACATGAATAAAACAAAAAAAGCCTTAAATAGGTAATATTTAAAGCCTTTTTTCTTGATTTTTTAATGGCAGTCCCAATGAGTAAGTAAGAGCGAACTTTTTGAGTTGTTGGATGAGTTAGAAAGATATTAATATCCTACCTGTTAACATAAAAATTTTGATTTTTTTAAATTTATGATATAATAACTATGTATCACGACAAAAGAGATTCCTAAAAGTGTAAGTGCTTCCGGACATCTCTTTTATTTTTTATTAAATTCAATCATTTTCTTGACTCTCTCATCTCATAAATTCATTCAATAAACATTTTTAATTCTCTTATACAATGATGAGTATTTATTATTAGGAAAAAGAATCTTCTTCAATAATTTTTGTTCTATTAAATAATTTACTAATTTAATATAATCCCCATCACCTGTAACTAACAATACTTTATCAAAATCATTTTCATCCTTTAACCTTCTCATAACTTCAAAAACGATATCAACATCTACATTTCACTTTTTCTTCCCTTTCATATGGGAAGTATGTTCTCTAAAAACTAATATGAATCAAGCTCTTTGAACATTTGTATAAAATTTCTGTTGATTTTCATCTAAAAAACCCAAAAAGAAATAAATCTCATTTACTTTGAATTTATCTTTTAAGTAGATATGAAACTTCTTAAAATCTATTTTCCAGTTATCTGAACTTGTTCATAAATGGAGGTTTTGAGCATCAATAAATGCAATGTTATTCTCTTTCATATAAAAAAATAGGAATTATTCAGATATATACTATAATTTATGCATTAAAAATCAAAATATAATGCGAGGAAATTTGAAATATCAATTAGATTTTTTACTTATGCTAACAATAAAACGAACAAATTATTAAACTAAAAAAAGGCTTCAAATAGCGAATATTTAAAGCCTTTTTTACTTGATTTTTTAATGGCAGTCCCAATGAGTAAGTAAGAGCGAACTTTTAGAGTTATTAGATGAGCTAGAAAAAGTTGAATAATGATTTCAGATTGATATCTTTAAAAATAAATATTACCTTTTTATTAAGTTTTTAGAAATTTACTTAATAAAAAATGGGGAGATGGTTTACACATAAACAGAATATAATCATATGGCTAAGGCAAAATGGTCAATGCGGTGACTGTGGAAGACACATAAAACAAATTGAGCATCAATATCATCATATATTAAGATGGAAAGATGGAGGAGAAACTTCTATTGATAATGCGGTGCTAATATGCAATGAATGCCATAAAACAGCACATAATAATGCAAAATTTCAGCAAAGCATTACAATATCCCATAATGATTTTAGATATGCGAATTTTTCAGGCTCAGGAGAGAGTATGTATGCTGAAAATTACGATAATATACTAAGTGAAATTAATAACTTACAAAATCAGCAAAGCAACGAAAATAATATTTTCCAAGGTCAAAAGTCTTTTAATGAGAATCTAAGAGGCATCATCAATAAAGTTAAATCGTTACCCTTAACAAAGGATGATAAAAAGCAATTTTTTGATAAGATCAACTATATTAGAGATAGTGTTCATCAGAAATTCCAAGATAAAATAAAAGATAACTACTCAAAGGCTTATAATATAACCTGTGAAGCAAATAATCTAATTTCTTCCTTAGAAGACCTGCGAAAAGCAAATGAATTATTAAAGAAATACCAAGATGATGCTAAAAAGTACATGCTCCCGAAAAAAGAAAGAGAAGAAATCAGAAAACGGTTTCAGAATGTGTGGGAATTGCTTAATAAAAGAAGAAAAGTCTTTCAAGAGCAATACGAAAAAGAATGCAAAAGTAACTACTCTCAATATTTAGAACAGTATAAAAGAATCGAAAACTCTATAAATAGTAATTCAAGATTTTTTGATAAAAAAACAGAATTAAAGAAAGTTCAACAAAGTACAAAAGGAAAGAAATTTAAACCTGATGACAGAACGTATCTTTTTGAAAAGATACAGGAATACTTTAGTGAGATTCATAAAATTCAAGGAGTGGTTAGGGAAAGAAAACAAAGGGAGTGGGAGGAGAGAAAAAGAGAGCGAGAGGTAAAACAAAGAAAATGAAGACGAAAGGTTAAGAGATAATATACAGCGAACCAAAAATTCTATCGATAGACTTGATGATAGCATTTGGAAAGACAAAGATATAAAGCAAGATAAAGAGCAAAAATTATATACAGTATCAGATAAGTGGAAAAGCAGTCTCCGTGAATCTATAAGAAAATTTGAAGATAGAATTGATAGTAAAAAAAGTAAAATAAGTTCATTATATAAGAAGCTAGACGATATGGAGTCAAAACTGAGGAAGTTTTGACTTTATTGCAGTTTTATATATTCTAGTCACCACTTATTTACTCATAAAAATAATTATGATTGATGAAGCTTTTGAAAATGAAATGAGGAAAAAAACAAAAGATAATAAAGTTAGTACCGCTGATTTATATTGATACGTAAAAATACTGCAAGATGAAATTAAAGAATGAGAAGAATTATGAAACAATATGTTTGAGAAAGAAAAAAAGCTAGCTGTTTTGGAGCATTATCTACAATACATACACAAAGAGTAGATATTATAATGTAGCGAACTAATATTCCCCCCTTATTTTAAAGGAAAAATCAGGATTTTCTATAAAATGATACCTGATAGGAATCGAACATTTTAATGCTATCAAAAAAGGCTTCAAATAGCGAATATTTAAAGCCTTTTTTACTTGATTTTTTAATGGCAGTCCCACTAGGAATCGAACCTAGATCGCAGGATTTGGAGTCCTGCATTCTAACCGTTGAAATATGGGACTAAGTACCCCCAAGAGGGGGTAGAGATTAGTTATTATACACTAAATCTATAAAAAGATTCAATAGTATCTTCACCGATAAAATTCTTAACTTTAGTATTAGGATCAATAACAAAAGCTTGTTCTAGAAGAGAAATTTCAGATTTGAATTTCCCCATTTTCCCTTCAATAATTTTAACTAAAACCTGTTCTGGTTTTGAACCCATATTTGGATCATTCTTCATTATTTCTAACTGAATAGCTTTTTCTTTTTCAACTACTTCGTCAGAAATATCATCAGCTTTTAGGTATTCTGGATTCGAAGCAGTAACGTGCATAGCAACTTGTTTTAATTTTTCTACATCCTCCCCATCATTTTTAGCCAGTATAAGAGCAGCAATCTTACCATTTGAGTGAACATATGCAGAAGCAGTTCCCCCCTCAATTACTTGGTATTCTTTGATTTGTAGATTTTCTCATAATTCAAGAGCATAGTCTTTATTGATTTTTTCTTGCGCAGCTTCTTTTGAATCAGCACCGTTCTCTTGTAAAAATTTTGCAATATCTTCTAACATCGCTTTAAACTTATCAGAGTTTGCCAAGAAATCTGTCTCACAAGAAATAGATACTACATATGCCTTCCCTTGATCAGTAATAATTTTTATAGCTCCTTCAGTAGTTTCTCTATCAGCTTTTTTTGCAGCCTTTGCTAAACCTTTTTTTCTTAATTCATCAATCGCTTTATCCATATCACCATCAGTTTCTACTAATGCTTTTTTACATTCCATCATTCCAATTCATGTGATCTCCCTCAATTCTTTTACCTGTGCAGCAGTAATTGCCATAGTTCTTTAAATTAAATAATAAATTATTTTATATTTTCTTTTACTTTTTCCTCAAACTTGTCTATATACTCTATCGTTACATCTTCTCAAGAATATGCCTTATATCAAAAGAATATTGATATTCAAGCATAAATCAAAAATAGTAATCCTCATATGGGTAACAAAAGTATACCCGTTATGAGAAAACGAATAACAATAAAGCCAATAAGTAAAAACGTTCCATACTTTATATTCTTAAAGAGTTCTTTACTCTTTTTTTCCTCAGTGAAGAAAAGAACAATAGATACAAAAGGAATATAACAAATAGCATTTTTAAACTTTTCGTTATTTGCTTTTTCTTTTTTAACGGCCATATAACAACAATTTAGGAAGTATTATTTTTCCTCAGTAGTCTCTTCTTTTTTAGCAGCTGTTTTTTTTGCAGGTGCTTTCTTAGCAGGAGCTTTTTTTTCAGCTTTTGGAGTAGTTTCTTTTACTTCCTCTTTTTTAGCAGCTGTAGGAGCCTTTGTCTCAGCTTTTGCCTCTACTACTTCTTTCTTAGCAGCAGCTGGAGCGGAAGTATTGATTCTCTTTACTGGAGTTTTTGCTACTATCTTTACATTTGATAAAGCTTGTTTTAACTCGTTTGCTAAAAAGTCTATTGATTTTACAGAGTTTGTATTTGCTGGAATTGCATTGGTGAGAATAGTATCATCACCATTGGTATTCAAAATTGCAAATGTATCTATTTTAAGTCCTCTTCCTTCTTTTACCGCTTGTTTTTCATATACTCCATCAACTACGAAAAGTACTTCAGGTACTTTTTTCATATCTTTTAATCATCTGAATGCTCTATCAAGTTTTTCTAATTCAAGCATTTTTGCAGCAGCTTCTTTTTTGGTAAGAACCTTAAATGCACCAGTTTCTGAATCCCTTAATAATTTCAAGTATGTAGCAATTCTCTTCTTTATTGTTTTAAAATTTGTTAAAAGTCATGGTACCCATTTCTCAGTAACATAGTAATGACCTGTCTCAATAGCTAGTTTAGAAAATGTATCTCTTGTTTGAAGCTTTGTAGCAACAAACAGAATCTTTTTTCCTTCAGATGCAAGAGCTCTGAGTTGAGTTTTTACCTCTTCTAATTTTTTTGCAGTTTGTACCAGATTTATAACGTGTACTCCATTCACAGAACCATAAATATATGGTTTCATTTTAGGGTTCCAGTAATTAGATTTATTACCAATATGTAATAAATTATCGAACATCGAATTTAATATTTTTTTATCCATCTTTATATAATTATTTTAATAAGCAAAACTTCATTTTTGTTTGAAGTCTTTAAATAAATATTTCTGTTCCTGCAAGCAGGACTCCCAAAAATATTTTTAAGAAATTAATCTTCTTTTTTTTCTTCTGTAGTTTCTTTTTTAGCAGCTGGTTTTTTCTTTGTTTCAGCTACTTCATCATCTATTTTATCTTCTTCTCATTTTTCCGATACTTTCTTAACAGGGGTCTTTGGAGCTTCTTGTAAAGCTTTCAGAGAAAGACCTATTCTTTTTTTCATAGGTTCAAAGTTAATAATCTTTGCAGTAACTTCTTCTCATACTTTTACATAGTCTCTAATATCCTTAACCACACCGTGAGAGATTTCAGATAAATGGATCAAACCTTGAATACCTCCTTCTAAATCCATAAATGCACCAAATTTAGATATTCTTGAAATTGGAGCCACGATTGAATCTCCAAGTTTATACTTGCTCGCAAGTATATCCCAAGGATTTGGCTTGAGTCTCTTTATTGATAGTGAAATTTTTTCACTATCAAGTCCTATAACTTTTACTTTTACTTTCATTCATACTTTAGCAAACTTTGAAGGATCATTTACATGTCCCCAATCAATTTCAGATACATGAACTAAACCTTCTAATCCATCAAATGTAACAAATAAACCATATGATAATATACCACTTACAACTCATTCAACAGTTGCACCCTCTTTTAGGTCTCCAAGTGCTTTTTCTCTGTTTTCTTCCATTGCAGCTTTTTCAGAAAAGATTATCTTCTTTCCATCTTCATCAACATTTATAACTCTTACCTTAAAATCATGACCAATAAGACCGTTTAAGTGTTCAAGAATTTTTTCAGGATCAGCTCATTCTACTCTTGGGTAGTGAAGTGGTGTTAATTGTGATACAGGAATAAATCATTTTAATCCATCAATATCAACAAGTAAACCTCATTTATTTGCTTCCGTAGGTCTTACGTTAATTACCTCTGATGATTCGTTGTATTTAGCAAGATTAGAAAGGTTTTTAATTTGATTTGCTCTTTTGAGTGATAGTATTAAAAGACCTCTCTCAACACTATCTCAAAGAACCATTACATCAATTTCTTGACCAGATTCTAATGTACTTGGATCAACCGTATTACCTACTTCCTTGTTTACTACAAGACCAGTAAATTGATTGTTTACATTTACTAAAATATTTTTCTTTTCTATCTTAATGATAGTTCCTGAAATAACTTCTCCTTGTTTCGGATATTTAATTTCAGGAGATTCTTTAAATAACTCTTCAAACAGAGCTATATCTTTGTTATCTGCCATAATGACATTAAAAATTATAAAATAAAATATTACTACACAAAATATTTCCCTCTTTTTATTCAAGAGAGGAAGAAATGATTGAATGCAGTGTATAAACTCCTAAAAGGAAAAAGCGGTTTTACAAGGCTTTTATAAAACTATTTTCTTTTAAAAATTTCTCGAGTAAAAAGCTTGTATTAGGACTAGAAACTTCTTACTTAAAAACTTTTAATGGGGTGTCTGATTTACAGTAAGTCACACCCTGAACGCAAAAGAGTATAGTAAAATAAAAGATTTTGTCAAAAAAATGATTGAGATAATTGGTAAATACCTGAACGTAATTGAAAATGTGAACTTTAAAGAGTTGTAATTCTCTATAAACAGCCACCCTTTACAAAATTCTAAATATATATAAAATCGTAAAAATAGCAATACAAAAGCTTTTATTCTTAACTTCTCCTTATGAAAAATTTAAAAGAAAAATTGAAGTATCTTGAGTGATACGATATGAGTGAGGAAGAAAAAATAAAAAAAATAGAGGAACTCTATAAATTAGCAAACATTACCTATGGTATTTTTAAGAACAATGATGGAAAAATACCATTTTTAGACGAAGAGGAAGAAAAAAATTCAAAATCAGAGAAAAGAAAAAAGAAATAAATTAATAACCTTATCAGAGCTTATACTCACTAGTCTAGAGGCTTCATATAAATCTCCTCAGCTAAATAGTTTTCTGCATATTTTTTAAGTTTCAGAAAATTATTAATTCGCTCATAAAATGCACAAACTAACCGATTATTATTTTCACTTAAATCATAACCTTCTTTAAGTATCTCTTTATAATAATCAAGTTGATGATATAGTTCAATATCCCACCTCTCTAAGCTACTACTATGCCGAAGATCATTTAATTCACATACACCTTCATCAAAATCTTGATTTATAAAATAATCTTCTGACTTTTTATATTCATTCAAAAAATGATAAAATTCATCATTGTATTTCCAGCTTGTTGAAGTAAGCACATCACCTATACGTTTAACAATTTCCCTATCTACATTTAAAAAATCATAAATCGCAAGACTATACCCTCCTTGCTTATGATCGTAGGTATATTCAGAAACTTCCAAGAAATTAAGAAGCATAGCTGGATTAAAATCTATTTCTGTTTCAATAAAGGTAAAATTTTCAAAACTCCCTCTTTCATTGGTCATCATTACAACATCTCAATATCCTCTTGATAAATGAGAAACAAGAGTTCTACAAAAATTGCCAACATGCTGTAACTCACCTTTCTTATCCTTTTTGATTTTACTTTTATATTCCTCTAAACCTAACCTATGAATATCATTTATCTTTCATTGTTGTATTTCTCAATCAATATTGGCAATAGCAGAAAATAAGCCTCAAACTCAAGGAATAACTCATAAAATTGAAAGAACAAAACGTCAGTACTGTCTTCTCTTATTAGTAACGGAATTTAACTCAGTTTTCTTTACTAAATTAGAAGAACTTACCATAAAAGTTTTTTTATTAAAAAATATAGCCTATTCATTTGTATTTACTTTCAATATTTCTTTTTTATTTTTTTAATCTCAAACTCTGAATATTTTTTCCATAGTATAATGCACAAAATTTTCTCACAAATCTGTTAATACATATTTTTTAACCACTACTTTTTCCACTCTGACCATTTGAAATAATCTTCGTTATTTCAGTGATTGGAAGCTTTTCACTTGTGTCAGAATTAGAAGTATAGTTACTTTTTAAGTCTGAAAAAAGCTCTCTAATTGCATGTTGTAAAATGATTGACTTATCTTCATCTCTATACTGACTAGATAAAAATAAATCTAGAGTATTTGCTATATTCGTTCTGTTTTTATTTTCAATTTCTAAATCTTTTTCAACATAATAATTTTTAGTAGAAAAGAACAATCCAAAGTATAAAATTACCAGTAGAGACAACATTAAAACTCAATATTCAGGAGTAAAAACTAAATCTAATTTTTTCAGTATTCATAGTATTATATATAATCATATATTGAATATAATTATACATAAAATCCATTTATAAAACTTAGTTCTTTTTCATATCCATCATTTATCTTCTTCATCTCATATAGAATTTTTTCTATGTTCTTCGTATTGTGTTTTAAAAAATCAGGCAACCTGAATACTTCAAGTTTGAGTCTTTATATTAGAAACTTCTTTTGTTCATTTTTTTACCTCATCTAAAGACTCACTTAATTCTTGATTAATTTTAGATATATCTTTGTTTGTTTTTTTAGCTGCTTCTAACTCTTTCTTTAATTCTGATAATACCTTTTGTTGTTCTTTTGAATTTGGTTTATTTAAAAATTCTTTAGTTTTTAATTTAGTAATAATATTATCAATTATATAAAATGTATTCTGATAATGGCTATTTATACTGGTAACTATTGTCTGTTTTGTAGATTGAGGATTTCATTCAAGTTTAAAATTTAAGATTTGGTTGAAATAACTAATTAAATTATTTCTAAATCACTCTATTTGATTTATCTCTTGCTGGAATAAGTTTCATCAAGACCTGTAATCTTCTGACTCTAAATTATAAACTCACTTAACCATAATTTGAAAAATATCTAAGATTTCTTCAAATTTATATGGTCAAAATTTATCTGGATTAGTTAATTCTTTTTCTATGTTATACTGACTTAAACTATCAGAATATTTTTCTTCCACTTTATTAAAATCCACAAAACTACTTTATTAAAATATAAATTTATTATTTTCATTCTATTTTTTTAAAGCAAATAGTAAAATAAAAATGCTTATCATTCCTAGTTTATAATAAAGAAAAGCATAGTAAATTTTTAAACTTTAATACCAATGAAAAACTACTTTATTATTAGCTTAAAATCGTAGCACTTATCAATACCCCCTAAGTGGCTATACATAAAAAAATTCTCACCTATTTTAAAGGAATTTTGGAAGCTTAAAATAATTTCACTCTTCAGAATCTCCATTCAGTATTTGCCCTTATTATTATCAAGTAATCTATAAAACATCATATATATTCATAAATTATAAATTTACCTTTTCATCTTCATCTTCAAGTGGAGTCCTGACATCATTTTTAAATAAAATATCACTTGCTCCAAATTTCTTATAATTCTCTCTAGATTCCTTCAAAGAAAGCTCATTAGCTCATCATGTGTAATTTATATCATCATTTTGTACAGCATCATTTTGCCAATAGCAAACTTCACAAATATCAAAAAGAGAATCTATATCTAAAGTCAAATATCAACAACACTGGCATTTCTTTTTTTTCATGGTATAAATCGAAAAGGTTTTATCATTATACTAAAAATGTTTAATAAACTTAGTATGGTTACTATCTAATAATCTGAACTGTGTTATTAAGCAAATTTGTTAATTTTTCTTTAAAAATAGTATTAAATTTACTACAAGTATTATTAATTTTATCAACAAATTCAAGAAAAGTTCAAGTATAAGTATTTTTTAATACTTTTTTTAGAAATTTCCAAACTCTTTCAATTAAATTTAAATTTGGTGAATATGGAGGTAAAAATAATAACTTTATCCCTAATTTATCAGCTAATCTAACTACTTCTTTTGCATGATTATATCTAGCATTATCGAGAATAATAACAATTTTTTTTCAATTTCTATATTCATTTCTAATTTTAGAAAAAACCTCTTTTACTGTTTCCATATTACAATTTCTTTCTGTAATCAATGAACTAAATTGTCCAGTTAAAGCATTTATTCATCATAGAATATTAATTCTTTTTCTACCTGTATTTGAGTTTAAAACTATAGTTCAGTTTTTACCTTTAGGCTGCCAACATTTTCAAATGATTGTATTGTGTAACTGATGACATGGATCAAAAAATAATAACTCTATTTCTCAGTTTTTAGCTTTATTTAAGTGATAATTGTATTCAATTAAAAAATCAACTTGTGTTTCAACTGAACTTATTTTTCATGGTTTTAATACTGGTTGTTTGAAACTAAATTTTAGTTTTTTTTAAGACAGTTCTTACATGACTAATACAGTATTTAATACCAAATTCTTTTTCAATATATTTTTGAGCATCTTCAGCCGTATCAAATCATTTTTCTTTATTTTCTTCCTTTATTTTAGCTATTTCTTCTTTTCATAGTTTTGCAGGTTTTCAATTATTTTTAGTTAATAAAAGTCATTCTATTCATCAAATATTATATTTTTTTACCCATTTTGCTATTGTATCTTCTGATATTTTTAGAAGTTTTTGGATTTTTTTATAACTTATTCATTCTAATCTGAATCTTATACATTGTAATCTTTTTACAGATTTTCAACTTTTTTCATTTCTCTCTCTCTTTTCTAATTCTTTTATTTTTAACATAATTATATTGGTTATTTAACCAATGTATTATACTTATTTTCACTAAGAAAGCAAAACATTTTTAGTATAGGATTAAT
>Ga0228674_1001764_pt1 | contig 12575 bp, 3 predicted proteins | sample 1D_rmetaG_FD_189054 | JGI IMG/M metagenome (GOLD analysis project Ga0228674, IMG submission 189054) | Seawater microbial communities from Monterey Bay, California, United States - 1D_r | ecosystem: Environmental > Aquatic > Marine > Coastal | place: USA: California | collected 2016-09-26
TTGCGTAAAATATCTGCAGACATGCCAGGTAAACAATAGCATACTGGAACAGCACTTACATAGTCTAATTCTTGTAATTCTTTTTGTGCTGTACGCATCCACAACGGCAAATAATTACGTTCTTCTTTTCCTATTGTCCTAATATTATTTCTCATATTAGTTATATTTGATATGTATCTTGTAACATCGTTACCATTACTAACTTTAATTGCGTCTGAATCTGTTTTAATTGTGTTTGTAGGATGAGGACGCAATCTATATGGTTCTGAAGCAGACGTTTGTAAATTTACTTCTATGTTTCCACCAGCTCTTATTACTAATTCAAAATCGTTATCATCTACATTTACATCAACAGCATCACTATCACGTGTTTGTATTAGTAGTGTTTCGTTTTCTACAAATACAAAATTCACAATTTGTCTACCATAAACTGGTAACTGATCAGTACCAAGTCCAGTTTTAGTAATATCGTCTTTTCCTGCATATTGTATGCTATCTACAGAAATCTTTTTTTGGTTAGCAATATTAAATTTAGTTCTTGTATTGCTAATTTTTGGAACTGCTGGATCAATTACGTCAATGTATATAACTTCATATAAAACTTCTTTTGTAATAGGATCTTTGGCTATTGCAGTTTTAAAATCGCCTAAAATATATGTTTTTCTTTTATGATTCTTTGCGGCTGCACCTACAAATTTATCAATATTAGTAGCTTCGATGCCTGCATATACCAACATTTCGATATTTTCTTGCATGCCAAATTTTGGATCACCCGGTCTATATATTTTACTAGGAGTAAACACTTGGCTGTTACTAACAAATTCTGAATAATAGCTTCTTTGGTCTAGCGGCAGCATTGGTCTCATATATACATCAGTGTATTGCGTATTATCTAAATCTGCAACAGTTAATGAAAATTCTTTTGTTATTGCAGCATACCCAAACCTATCCTTTGCTTGTATTGTAAATTTATAATCTCTATCAAACGTAGTGTCGCCTGGTAACTTACCGTCATAAGTAACTGCTTTGTTTTCAAATGTAGTCAATCCGGGTAACAAATTAGTACCAATTTGTCGAGCTGCCCCTATAATTTCGCCGTCGTATGCTAATCTTAACCCATTAGGCAGTTTTCCTGATTGCAATGTGTATACCATTTTAGAATCAGGAACAGTAGTTTGCGCCACAACTCTTAAAGTACTATCAAAGTTAGCATTGATAGTACCCAATGCTGCTGATGTAACCCATTTAATATTTGAGTCAACTTCGCCCAATACTTTAACATTAAATGTTTTTATACTATGCGGAATATTAACTTCGTCTTCTGACGCAACAATTAAGTTTTTACTAAATGCCTGGTTTGCAAATAGTGCAATGCCTACGTTTTGGCCGCCTTGGAGTTGTCTTGATAAATTTGATACTAACGATATACTATCTTCGTTGTCTCTTACTAGTGTTACTTCAAAGTCTGTACTATCTAAACCTTTAAAGAATTGTTTAATATTAGAAAGTATTCTAGAGTTACTTGTACTTGGAATTCTAAGATTCCAAGTTTGATTATCAATTGCTCTAATATAAGATTTTCCACTATATGCTTGTTCAAGTGCTTGTTGTGTTGCAGATATTCTATCTTGTAAACTTAAATCTTCTAACGTGTCAGCAACCTCTTGCCAATTTGCAGCAACAAAATTAATTTGTACTTCTCCAGCTGCGTTAAGTACTAGTTCGTTATCATCGTTACGTAATGGTAACATTGCGTGTGCTACTAAGCATTTAAATATTCTGCCATTGCCTCCTGATTCTGCAGGCCAAATAGCATAATCATTATTATAGTAGTTTTCATAAGGCGTCATAATCTTTGGCGAATCAGCAGGATAAATTTCATCTTCACTAGGATTTATTTGTTTAACAGTGTATTCTATATATGGTTTTATATCAGCAATTACATATGATTCGGTATCTGAAAACTTTAGTGTTCTATTTTGATACAACTCTTTGTTAGTTTCTGATAGTCTTGATACAAAGAAATGATCATCACCTACTTCATTAGTACGACTTACAATAAGATTTTCTTTTGGAGCAAGAGTAGTATCTACAACTATTATATCATATAATTCATTGTCGTCGTTTACGCTAACTACTTTATAAACATTATTTTCAAGTAGTATATCCTTACCAACTAATTCAAATAAGTCATTAACGCCGTCGAGTGTTCCTGTTAAATCAGTTTTATAAATTTTAAAACTTGTATTACCTAATAAAGTGTCTTCGTAAAATGTTCCAAAAATACTTATAGTTTCTAAGTCTGATACTGTGCGTGTTGCTCTTACTGTAAATTTATAATCTTGCACAATTGCAGATTGATAAGGAATAGTTCCAAACAATTCGCCTGTGTTTTTATCTAAATTTAATCCTGGCGGCAACTCGCTTTTAGACCCGTCATCATTAATACTTTCAGTTGTATAAATTACAGCACCTTCAAGTGTAAAATTATCAATAATATCTAAATATATTGTTGTATAATTATTAGCACGTTTATAACCTAAATCACTTGGTGTTATCCATGTAGGGTTTCTTACATTAGTAGCATCAGCACTAAACACTTTAGTACTCGATTGCATTTCAGTATTGTCTGCTTTTAAGAAATCATCACCGACTACATATATTCTAAATTCACGTCTTACAAATGTGTCACCGTCGGTTACTGTAACAGCAAACGGATAATAGCGATTTAATTTAATTAAATTTGAACTTGGTACTGAGCTGTCATCTCTAGGTACGCCATAATAGTCACCAACTGCTGCGTAATCCATAGGCAAGCTACTATAAGGAACATCGTCATATCCGCCACCTTCGAATCTTTTATCTAAAGATAATAACGGTTCTGTTACTCCTGTTATCTTTCCTGTTTCTGACATTGTAATGCCTGGAGGAAGTTCGCCGTCGCCATCGGCTATAAAATAACTTAATGTATCACCTGCTATTACATCAGTATCTGCTGCTTCGAGTTGAAAATCTACAACTTCGCTGTCTAATATATAAAATGTATTATTTGGACCAACTGGCAATAGTCCAGCTGTTGTTGACCATGTCGGAGCATCAGGACCTGACACTGCAATTTCTATAGTTCTGTCTTCAAATTGTTCGTTTTTACTAGCACGTATAACAGCAGTAAATAATTTATTATAGGATACTTCATATACAGTTCCTACAATTTTGTTACCTTCAAATCTAAGACCTGTAGGCAGTTCTCCGCTTATCAGCTTAGTAGTAATTCCTGTTATATTGTTAGCGAGCGGTAATCCAATATCAACAAGTCTTCTTTCGATTAGGGTTGTTAGTCTTTGACCAGATCCAATAGTCCATAATGAATTACTTACAATTGTTTCAATAGAAGTATCACGGCTAGAATCTCTATTTTGTTTTGTGGATGGACCAACAATATAAGGATATGCTGGCACATCTAATGCAGTATCTTCAAATGTTAAAAAGTAAGCATATGTTCCGTTAGGATAATCTGGTGTAACACAATAGCGGCCATTATGTTCGTCAAGGTCACTTAGTGATTTAATATATGTAAAATCTTCTTCAAATGCTCCGGCACCTAGTGTTATAGTGCCTTGAGTAGTTGTGTCGATAGTGTCAGTGTATTTCCAGTTTGGGCTTCTATGGGCATCCCCTAGCTGTTTTCTATAGCTACTTTTTACCTGTTTTATACCCGAAGTATTATCTCCACCTGTGTTATAACCATAAGGACCATAAATTGGATATCCGTCATAGCAGTAACCTAAAAGTTTACTATGACCGTCAGGGTGTCTATAGTAATCATTATTATAATTAGTTTCACTGTAGTATACACGACTTCCCCATACATTTGCATAGTTCCATCCGTTGTTTAAAAAATCTCCAGTTTTGTAAGTATACTTGCCGTCTTCAATTATGCCGCTATCGCTATCTAATTTGAAATTTGCAGCAAAAAATACTTTATTATAATTTAATTCAATAGGTGCTCTTTTACTAGTTCCAGGCAATTGTTTAGATTTTAAGTCTCTTTTAAATGCTACACCGTTAGCAAATATTCCTAAAGTTGAATTATCAGTTAAATGTGGCGCTTGTGTATTTTCACCTGCTCGGTGTGTAAATCGAATATTTAAATCTTGCCTTACAACGTTTGATATATCAACCCGTGCAGGTTGCGGTGCTCCATCAGTTGTTACAGTAAGCAAATTGCCGGTCTTTGTGAAAATAGTTTCGCTTTGATATGCGCCACCACTTGATTTCATTCCTATGTTTGCTGGATCAAACGTCATAATAGAATTCCTTAATATAACGTATTTATCGGTTTATGCAAATGAACCAAAATCGCTATTAATAACTGTTGGTGATACAAGTGTTCCGTAATCTACATCAGTAGTAGCTAGAAGAAACTCAAGTCCAGAAGTAACGTCTACAACAATGCCGCCTAAATCAAAAGATCCAACATCAATTGTTCTTACATCAATGCCGTGTACTAATCCTGTTAGATTACTAACTACACTGTCAGCGGTAAGAGTTGCAACATTGGATATATTATTACTATCAGCATCTAAATTACCACCAAGTGTAGGTGTTGTATCATTAACTACTTCTGTTGGTCCATTATAACTAACATATAGTTTCCCATCAATTATATTAGTACCAATATTTGCACCGCCTAATATTTGTAAATTACCAATGTCCGGCACCGTGTACGTATTACCGTCAGATGTTAAGTCTAATGTTTTTATTCCGCCATTAGCTGAAATAGTAATAACATCGTCTACTTCATTAAATGTAATATCAGTACCTGATGATAATGTTTTAAACTGTAGTTCGTAACCAATTTTTTGTTTAAATATCTCTGTACCAAAACCTAAGTTAAGTACGGAAGTTTGTTCATCATCTCGTAAATCTAACTCTTCAAAGTTAGCATTTGTTTTAATAAATGCTTCACGAAGATCATCACCTGTTCCGTCATTTGCAACATTACCGATATTAATTAATTGTACTGCCATTTTAGTTTCCTTATGTTACAGTTATGTCGCCGTGCATAGCATCGTGTATTGTGCATTGATAATAGTACGTGCCGCCTGCGCCTACAGTCCAATCAACTACTGCTGTTCCTTGACCGTCTACACCTGATGCTCCGTTACCATTGCCTGTACCTTGTACAGTTTTTACATATAGCGGATGTCCGCCGCTGACTGAGTTATTAAATCTTACTTTATCGCCTTGATTAAACGCAAGTGCTATATTGTTTCCACTTACAGATCCAGATCTGTCTGTTCCACTTACTGAATATAGTCCTGCTCCAGGAAAGCCAATTGACAATGTATAGTCTGGAACAAATCCAGCTGGAGTAAGACTTGTATCGTTAATTGTAATTGGATTTGATGTATCTACAACTGTACCTCCTACACTGCCAGTTCTAATCTGAACAGTAAACGTTTCTGCGCCTTCTGTTGTTGTATCTGCTGATGGTGTAACTGTAAATGATCCTGTGTCGCTTGTAATTGTAAAGCTACCACTTGACGTACTAAAGTCACCACTGTTTGTTGCAGTCCAATAAAGTGTAGTTGCATCTGCTACATCTGTTGTAACAACATTGATTGTTAAAGCACTACCTTCGTCGATTGCTTGTGCTGCTGGATAAACATAATAAGTTGGACCAACAGCTTGGCTTGAATCAGTAATACTAACATTTTGTGTCGCGCCGCCATTGTCTAGTGCAAGTGCTAGTGTTTTATCACCATCAGTGGTTCCATCTTTTGCTGTGTTAATTTCAAGTGTAGCAGTGTTTGAATTAATTGTAAAGTTGCCAGTTAGCGGAATTGCTGCGTCTGCACTATATCCTGATGCGCCTGCAATTGTTGGATTGCCTACGTCACCGTCTTGGAATATATTTCTAATAGTTGCTAAAGATGGCTTACTAATTACATCCCCAATATGTGTATTAAATAATGCATAGCCTAGTGGGTTGTTTGCTTGTATACCTGCTGGTGTGCGTAAACCATCTGCCCATTCCGGAGCAAGACTTCCGCCGTCCCACAAGTCGCTGTACTCAAACATACAGAAGTTAAGCAAGTACAAATATTCTTTAACGCCTACTTCAAACTGCTCTGCGTCAGTTTCCCAATTAGGTGAGTATCCACTTGGATCCCAGTTGTTTGCATCTGCTGCTTCTTTCATTGCAGCGTGTAGGTCACTGGTTGCCCAGTCTGAACTTATGCTAGGATACATTTTTAATGTTGCTGCATCTAGACCATGCATATGCAGTGTATGGAAGACGTGTTCAATCACTTCTTGTGAATCTTCGTCACCTGTTCCAGGAGTACCACTACTGTTTAAGTACCATACCATATCGTTTTGCACTGTTTCATCAAACAATGGTTCTAATCCGTAACTACGTATACCTGCATCGTCTAAGAAGTTTGGTGTATAGTCTCCGCCTGCGCCTCTTGCTATTCTTTGTATAGTCGGCTTTGGTGAGTGATACGATGTTGTATTACCAAGTAATGTTTCAATTAGTTGATTTTGTTTGCCTGCGTTAATACCTGCGCCTGCACTATCAGTAAACAACTGGAACATACGTGCTACTTTTTCAATAAATGCATCTGGTACTGCTGTTTGTCCACCGACAGCTCCTGCACTTACAAGTCTAACACCTGCTGTTCTAATTTCTCTAGTAAAGAAGTTACTACCATATCCTACAGTATTTCCTACGGCGCTACTTGACCTTGGACCAGTATTCAAATCATCTGAACTAACACCTGAGATTGTGTATGGTACGTCAGTTGCATCGTCTACGTTTGCTGTAGTAAGTGTAAACGTTGTTTTCTCGCCTTCCTGTAAAGAAGTTGAACTTGCAGCAAGTACGTAACTAGCTGCTCCGCCTGACGGAGTTGTACTTGTGTCATTAATTGTAACTGCACTTGATGTTGCAACTACTGTACCGCTCACACTCACTGTCCTTACGCTAGCTATAAATGTTTCTACACCTTCAGTCGTTGTATCAGCCGTTGGGGTTACACTAAATGAACCTGAATCGCCTGTGATTGTAAAGCTACCTGTTGATGTATCAAAATCACTAGCGTTTGACAATGTGTAGTAAAGTGTAGTTGCATCTGCTACATTAGTTGTAGTAACATTAAATACTAAAGCACTACCTTCATCAACATTATCAGCTGCCGGAGCAACTGCATAGGTCGCTAATGGAGTTGTACTTGTATCGTTAATTGTAACACTCTGTGTTACACTTAGTGCATTCAGTGATAATAAGAATGTTTCTACGCCTTCAGTTGTAGCATCAGCAGTTACATTAAATGTAATTGTTGCTGTACTACTATTCACAGTAAAGCTACTAGATAAATTAGCGCCGTTAATATCATTACTGCTTACACCTGTAATTGTATAAGGAACTGCTGTTCCGTCTGGTACGTTTGTTGTTGTTAATGTAACTACAAACGAACCACCTTCATTAACCGATGCACTAGAGCTTGATAATGAATATGTAGCTGATGCCACAACTTCTTCTACTACTGGGTTACCTATTCTCATTTGTACATTACTATTAAATTTATTAAAACCAAATCTATTTTGACTTCCTAATAAACTTCTTGTGTTTGTATAATCAACTGTACTAGCAGTGTCATATATTTGGCCAGTTTTAGAAGTAGCACTTAAAAATGCTAAACCTTGTGCAGGTGTCGCATCTGGATTAATTTGTAACCACAAACTTAACATTCCTGCTATTTGCGGTGACGCCATACTAGTACCGGTTATATTATTAATCAAGAAAGTTGCATTTGTTGGATATGGATTATTAGAAACTGTGGCACCGAACGCATTTGTAGTACTCATTGCACTCATAATATCAGTACCCGGAGCATATGTGCTAACACCTGGCCCTGTTTCTGAACTTGTTGCTTTTTGTTCTAATCCACCTGAATGAATCGAACTATCAATATTGCCGACAATATGTGCATTTACACTATATGGTGACGAACCTCGTTGGTAGTTTACAGATCCAGTATTAGCTACAAGTTCATTATTGTAATCGTCGCCTCCTACTACGTCAATTTTATGACTTCTATTGCCTGCCGCTACCATAACGTGTACGCCTGCTTCGATTAGTTCTTCCATATCAACATCGACTGAATCAACTCTTACGTTTGTTCTGTATCTAGAACCGTTCCAATTTGGCGGAAGGCCAAATGCCCAACGTTTTGCCGAGCTATCTATTTCTGTACCAGTTTTTACAACCCCTCTATATGTAAGATTACTAACTGTGTCGTAGTACCGTAAATATCCCCAACTCATGTTTACAACTGTTGGCCGCTTTACTCCAGTCGCAGGATCATTTGGCTTAGCGTTGTGCCATTCTTTGATGCAGTCAAACGCATATGTTGTACTTGTACCAGTTCCGCTATCCCCCGAACCTTCTAGTCCTGCAAGTTTTAAACTATAAATTTTAGCGTTCTTTGCCCAGCCGTATGTTTTGCCTGCTGCTGTTCCTGCAACGTGTGTACCGTGTCCGTCATAATCTCTGTAGTAGTTAGCACTTTGAGCAGGCATACCAGCAATACCACTAGCTGTTGTCCAGTCAATTTGTTGTACTCTGCTAGCACCATTAGTATCAGTAAATTCTGGGTGATCTATTTGTAGACCACTGTCCATAATAACAACATCAACACCTGTAGCGTCTAGGGTATAATTGTAACCACCAGTAACATTCACTCCGTTGTAAGGATTAGTAGCTTCATTCATTCTACGCATGCCCCAGTTTAGGAATTCGCCTCGGTCAAGTGTAGTTTTAGAAAAGTCTCCAGTTTGTACTGCATCAAAACCGATACCAATATTTGGATCTAATTCAGGCAGTAGTGTTACGCCATATACTCTCGAATCTGTTTTTAAATTTTCAGCTTCAGCGTCTGTTAAACTATAATGTGTATTACGTTGTGAAGCAGGTCTTGCATTTGCAACAGTAACATCACGTTCTGGTATTGCTCCTGCACCAGTAGATGCAATCATTTCTGCGTTAAATGCAGCGTAGTCTACGCCTTTGTTTAAACTTACAATGTATTCTTTTTCACTCATTTGTCATTTCCTAATACTGTTATGTATATTTATTAATATAATGCATTCCAAGCTACGCCGTCATAAAAGACTGGGTAACTAACTGCGCCACTTTTACTTCCAGGATCCCAAGTTGTTCCATCTGCTGATGCTATCATGCCACTTATTGGATTTGCTGGTTCTGCATTTAACGGTGTTAATGATATTGTGTCACTAAACATTGCATAATTTGTACCGTCAACCATCGGCGAACTATCATCTGCAAACACACTACCATTCATATCACCGGCAAATGTGCCTGAATGTGCGCCAAATGCGTTACCAATCAACGTTCCTGTAACTGTTGCATTGTAAATATCTACTGACTGATTACGTGTACTTCCTGTTGTACCAATTACAACATTGCCTGATGCTGCTGTAGCATTAATAGCAATGTTTGCTACGTCTGTTGGATCAGCAGGGTTGCCCGGTTCAGTAGTTAATTCAATATGGTTAATACCATTCTTATCCATTTGGATCTTACTCATGCCTGCATCATCTGTGCCTGCATTAATATTAATAAATCCGTCAACATTAACTGCTAAATCGTCTGTAGTATTATTTTCAATAGTTGTTGCTTTAACAGTTGTGCCTGCAATATTTGTTGATTCTACATCACCAACAATTTTGTTATTTACAGCATCAACTAGTACAGTTGAGTCATCACCTGTAACACTACCTTTTATATCGCCTATAATGCCGCTAGTAACAGGTCCAAAGAATCTAATTTGATCTGCTGTTAGGTTAACAAATGTGTTTGTTCCAGCTGGCCCAATACTAATTGCATTACCGTCGCCTGTAGCAGTAGTAATACTCATGCTGTCGTCTGCTGTAATGCTTCCTGATATTACAGCAGGTGATGCTAGTGTACCGTTAATTGTTGTTGTACTACCTGCATTACCTATGCCAATAACTGTTGCAGTTGTTGCACCAATTGCTAGTGTTGCTTGATCTATGTTTGCTGCTAGTGTTCCCGGTGTTGCTGTATGTGTTAGCTCACCGTTTGCAGGATTGTACATCATTACGTTTGCACTTGCTTGGTTTCTAATTGGTTTAACTATAAATGCATCTGCTTGAGTGTTGTTTAGAGTATTGCCAGTTGCGTTAATTACAATTGAGTTTGCGGCTTGGTTTAAAGGGCCTGCTTCGTATCCAATTGCTACTGCTTTATTACCTTGACCAACGTTACCAGCATATGCACCAATTGCTACTGCACCAGCACCTTGACCTACTTGACCTGAATGTGCGCCAAATGCTGTTGCTTCTTCGCCTTGGGTATTAGTACCAGCTACAAAGCCAACTGCTGTGGCCCAACTTTCTTGATCTGTTTCACCTGCTTGATATCCAATTGCTACTGCACTAGAACCTTGATTTGTTCGTCCTGCATTCTCACCAAGTGCAATTTTTGATTCACTTGTTCTTAAACTTGCTGTTTCAACATTACCTACAATTTTATTATTAATTCCATCTACGAGTACTGTTGAATCATCACCTGACATTGTACCTGTCATGTCTCCATCAAATGTACCTGTGTGATTGCCTGCTGCGTTACCTGTTACATCACCAACAAAGCCTGTAGTTGCTGTGATTGTTGTACCGTTGACTGTTGTACCTGTTATTGCTGCTGGAGTTACTCCTCCTAGGACACCAGTAAACGCTGCTTCAACTGTTGCAGCTACTAATGTTTCTGCTCCTAGTGTCCACTTGTCTGTTGTTTCGTCCCATACAAACGTTTTATTCGCTTCTGAGCCTCTATCGATTTCAATACCTGACGTACCTAATGTAACGCCTGCGCCAACTTCACCCTGATTTAATATAATAACATTATCTGTAATTGCAGTATTAGTTGTTTCAAGTTGTGTAGCATCACCTGTAATGGTCAAGTCACCGGTAATTACCACATCGTTAAAGTTTGATGTTCCGGCTGTTGCGGCAACATTTCCGTTAACGTCTTTCCAAGAACCGCCTTGATACATTTGCAAACGGCTTGTTGTGGTGTTGTAAATTACATCGCCTTCTTGTGCAATTACTAACAATATTTCAGCTGCGGATAAGTGCGCTAATCTAAACGGAACTGCGCCATCTACTTTAACTCTATTACCTGCAGATATTATTAAATCTGTTGATGCAGTAAGTTGTGCTACGCCTAAACCGCTACCTTGATCAAAAGAATCAATTACTGCATTTTTAATATTAACAGAAGTTGTATCATCATGACCAATATTAATAATTCCACTAGCTCCAGCATTAATTATTAAGTTGCCTGTAACAGGACCAATTAATGATGTAGTAACTATTGCAGTCGATGTTATTGATGTTGAAAGTAAATTAGTAGTAGTAGTTTCAGAATTTGAAACATTTCCAGTAATAATACTAGATACACCGTCTACTAATAGTGTTGAGTCTTCACCAAACACACTGCCTCTTATATCTGTATTAAATACTTCACCTTCGTCGAATAATCCAGCTAGTGTTGCATCTAAGTCAGCTGTTCTTAAAAATCCAATATCGTCTGTAAATTCTGAAAGGAAAGTAGGTGCACCTTGTAGTGCAGAATAACTTACTTTACCTGTTGTAGCATCAAATACTATACTTCCACTATAACTTGTTAAATTTGCACTTACTGCAAGTGCTGTAATTTGGTTATATTTAAGTGCAATTGATCCTATATTATTATTTCCAGTTACTGCTGGTAAAATATTACCAGTTGTAGTAAGATTATCTACACTAATATTTGCAATATCACTCAGAGGCCTAAATTCTATGCCTGTTCCTGTTGCGTTTACTTTAATAAAATAATTTTCACTTCCAACAAATGTATTGGGTGTGTCAGTTAAATCTGCAAAGTTTTGTGCAACAATTTTATTTCCGTTAACAGTTATAACCGGAGCGTTAATAACACCTAATGCATTAATATTCTGTACGTCAAGTATACTATTTTCTCGTAAGGTAACATTATCACCGGCTGGCAACTCTTTAATTTTGTTTCCGTCTGTAGTATCTAGTATTAACGGGTATCTATTTGCCATTCTCATCTATCCTATTGTTATACATATTTATCGTATCCGCTTGAAGTATTATAGTGCTGCTATTCTAGCCTGGAAATCTGCAAAGTCTGTACTTGCTGCTACTAATGCTTTCAAGTCTGCTGTATTAGTATACCCTGGTATTGCCGCATTGTGTGTAACTTGGCCTGTATCAGCATCGTAACCAAGTATGGTTGTCATTGTATCGTTTCTAATTGGAGTAATTACTAAACTACTTGCTCCAAAGTTGTATACTTCTGCACCAGTTGCGTTAATTACAATTGAGTTTGCGGCTTGGTTTGCATAACCTGCTTTTTCACCAATTGCTATTGCATTTGCGCCTTGACCTGTATTGCCTGCTTCATACCCAAGTGCTATACTTGTCGCACTTGTTCTTAAACTTACTGTATCTACTGGACC
>Ga0228674_1001780_pt1 | contig 12486 bp, 10 predicted proteins | sample 1D_rmetaG_FD_189054 | JGI IMG/M metagenome (GOLD analysis project Ga0228674, IMG submission 189054) | Seawater microbial communities from Monterey Bay, California, United States - 1D_r | ecosystem: Environmental > Aquatic > Marine > Coastal | place: USA: California | collected 2016-09-26
GATAAATATAGTATATGAGTATACGCATTGAAAAGACTGGTGGTCCTTGGCCCGCAAACAGATATGGTATCATCTTAAAGTACTTACCACGATTCTTAAGAAAGTTTCTAATAACTCAAAGAAATCTTGCAAAGTGGTCAGATGATGACCAATTCATGGAGTGTGTTTTAAGAATGCAAAGACCTAGATCTAGTACTTCTAATAAAATTTATTGGGATATGAGAACTGATACTGCCCTATCTGAAAAAGGATTAGAGCGTTCATATAATACAGTCGAATGGTATTGTGCTATTTCACTTAAACCTATTAAGTCTAAGTTTATGAACTTCGATCTTAAGAATTTTATCCATCCAGAATATTATGATGTGTTAGATGCTCCAATGGTAGATAGTCGTATACTTAAATCATCAGTTGACTTTCGTAAAAAATGTAAAAAACTCCTGCTCGCAGAACGAGAGGAGTTTCTTAAACTTGCTAAAAAGAACGCTAGGCGCTCTCTTTAATATTACATTAACGCTTTAAATTTATCAGCAACAGACATACCTTCATAAAGTTTAATCTTCTTAGGTAATTCTTCTTTTGCTTCTTCAATTTCAACTGCTTCAAATTGTAAAGAATCAATTCTGATATTCATTGCAGCCATTTCCATTGGCTCTGTACCATCTTCATAGTCCACGGTTGCGAACAGTTCACCCATTTTTATGATTTTAAATCTTCCAGGGAATCTAACATTCTCACCGTAAACTGTTTCACCTTTCTCAACAGCTTTCATAGCTTTCTTTAATTTAGGGTGTAAACCTTCTTCAATTACTTCAGCTTCTTCAAGTTGATAAGCATTATCATCTCCAACTTGATCAGCATGACCTGAGATGCCTGCTAGTTTCATAACAGCTGCTTTATCGCCACTGTAATTTAATTCATCATAACCATCTCCAAATGGATCTTTATCTATAGATATTTTCACGCCTAATTTCTTAGCTTGTGCTTTTAAGTATTTGTAATCATCTTCTGTATAAGACATTAAACCATTTAATGAAGCTTCAACTAGAATACGGTTAGGATCTAAATCATAATCTACGGAGTTGGTTTGTGGTTTTGATTTGCTTAATGCTACAGCCGCGGCTAAATCTCTTTTCAAAGCGTCGATGTCTTCAGCAGGATCTTTCTTACCTTCAGCCATTGCGATTTTAGCCGTTAACAACTTAACTCTAATTACTGCCGTATCTTTAGGGGAAGTTTCTACCGGTAAAGCATCTAGTTCTCCTTGTGCAGCATCTATAGCCGCCTTTACTTTTTTCTCATCGAATTTTTTATCATCATCATTTAAGTCCTGATCCGTGCTCATTGCATCCATATCAGATTCAAAATCTTTAAGCTGTGCTTTTGTTGAATCTAGAATTGCTTTAAGAGTTTCTTCACCCTTATCTTTATCTGTACCTTCTGCATCAGCAAATGTTGTTGCTGAAAGACCTTCCTTTAATGCATTATATTTTTTTTGGCTTTCTAGAGTGTCTTTCTTTGCAGCTTTAATTGCAACTTTTTCTTCGTCAGTTGGTTTTTTCTTATTTAATAATTCAAAATCAGTACCTTCAAGTTTAGCAAGATATTCCTGGTGAGCTTTAATAAATTCTCTAACCTTTGTCTTAGCTTCTTTCATTTCTTCTTTATCTCCTTCTCCTTCTTTTGCTTCTTTATCAGAATAAGATTTAAGATCTTCTGAAATTTTAGCCTTTTCTTCTGCAAGATATTCTTTTTGCTTTTTCGATTGTTTAGCTATCCTTTCTTGTACTCTCTTCTGGATCTCTTCTTCCTTGTCACCGCCCTTAGCGTATTCCAGTTCTATTGCTCCATTCTTTTCAATTTTTTCCATGGCCATCTTGTCATCAATTGATAACTTCTGTTCAGCCCATCTAAGTTTTAAATCTTCAGATTCAATAGGATTGTCTTTTTCTACTTTTGTAATTTTAGCAGTTATATCTCTAATAGTATTATCTAGTTTTGCAGTTAACTTGGCCGTTGCTGTTTTAAGTTGCACGTCAGCTTGAGCTTTAGCCTTATCTTGTAATGCATCTCTCTTAGCTCTTAGCTTTTGCTTAGCGGCAAGATTCTCTGCTGCATCGATTTCTGCCTTAGATTTTGCAGATAATTTATCATACATGTCCGCTTGCATCTCATCAGATTTTACAGCTAGCTCTTTTAATTTTTGAGTTTTAGTAATCTCTGCTTTTAACAAATTCTTTTTCATTGTAGGGTAAGTACCCATAACTGTAGAGTATGATTTTGCTGATGCAATAGATTTCATAATCTTAGCCATAAAACCTTCTTCAGCTTCATTTAGAGCAGCCTCAGTTAATTCTTCAGCAAATACATTAAATTCTAAAAGTACAGATTCTGTAATTGATTTAGAAAGTGCTTCTAGGTTAGTTAAGATAGCATCAACATCTTGTACAATTTCTGCTCTAACTTTATCACCAGAACTAATAATGGTTTCTGCTCCGGTAGGTTTAGCAACTACTTTATCAACTGTAATAGATGCTGTTTCAGTCTTGCCGGCTGGCGCTACTGTTTGGTTTGGTTTAGAAAGATCACTTGCTGCGAAGTCTTCGTATAATGCAAGTGGTTTCTTTAGGTTTAATTTTTTCATATTAGGTTTATTAATTTTCTTTTAAATTACTAATTAGATTATATATCTTCCTTTATTCACTAAAAAAACTACAAAAAAAAAGACCCTCAATTAAGAGGGTCTTTAATATAAAATTTAGACTATAAATTATAGTTCAAAACCAGCTAATGAGAATTTCTCATATTGAGTTCCTGGGTGGAATCCAGCTTCAACTAATGCGTATCTAGATTTTACAGCTACTTTCGGAGCCATAGTTCCTTCAACGATAGTTTGTACTGATTCAGCCATTAAGTAAGGCATGAATACTAATCCAGGTCCGTTACCGTCACCTTTTCTACCAATTAAGATCTCAACATCGTCGAAAGCTACAGATGGGTCAGTATAAACGTTGATACCAGCGATTGATCCTAAAGGATAAATTGCACCAGCAACTTGGTTTATTGTTTGAGCCATTGGGTAAGCTACGAAACCAGCAACACCTTGTAAAGCAGATGCAACTTTTCCACCTACTACAGCGAAGTTACCAGCACCTCTTCTACCTCTTTGCGCGATTAAGTTACCAGCAGCTAAGATTGCAGTTAAGATTCTTCTGTGTGAATCACCTTTAGTTTCACCAGAGTTAGCAGTGATAGCAATGTCCATAGTTTTAGGAACACCACCATCTAAACCGAATAGGTTAGTTCCAGCGATAGATCTCATCGTTAATAAGATGTGATTGTTAATAGACTGAGTTAATTCGTTAGTTAAAACTGCTTCTACTTGAGCAACAGCATCAACACCGAATTGTTTAAGATCTTGAACTTGCTCTCTTGTTACGGCAGCAGCAACTTGGAAAGTTTCAGCAGCAACGCTTTTAGAGAATAAGCTTAAGCCCATTACTTTGTCTGGAGTAGATTCACCTAAACCTCTTGACATTGGAGCACCTAGACCATTTGCGTCTTTAGCACCAGAAAATTCAGGAATATGATCTTCTAAAGCAGGTACTAATTCAGCATCAGCATAAGTTACTGTTACTAGACCAGCTTCTAAAGTAGCAGCTCCTAATTTGATGATGTTTAAACCATCAATTCTAGAAGTTCCAACTTTTACATCACCAGCTGATTCAGCTAATGCAGTTCTAATGTAAGTTGGGTGTACAGTACCATCAGCTCCTCCGTTTGCAACGTCAGCACCTAAAGTTCCTCCTTCGTATACGAAGTCAAGGTAAGATAGTAATCCCATTGGTCCAGCCATAGGTACAACAGGTACTAGGTCTAAACCGATAGTTTGTGCAGCTACTTGCATAGCTAAAGGTAAAAGAGTTGGAGCTTTATCTCCAGATCCGTTTGCATTACCTGTTGGAAAACTTGTGTTTCCCATACCTGCTAAGTTCATACCAGGATTTAAAGACATGATGTTCGCGTCTTCATAAAGCTTGTGATTGTGACAGTATTCTGACATCCAAGCTAGTTTGCTAGATTCATTGATTCCTGTTGCTTCCTCAATAATAGGAGCCCAAGTACCTCTGATCTCAGCTTCGTTAATTAAATTTGCCATTTTGATTTTTATTATTTTTAATGGTTTTTATGTTTCTCGCGATTATTCGTTTGAAACTCGACTTGCTTGAGTGTTCTGCTTCTGTCACTCTTTTATCGTCGATATTGTTATTTTATATATATTACTTTTTAAATCTTTTGTTTAAAGCTGCAGCCATATCAGATACATCGTAAAGTGGCTCGTTCTTCTTCTCAGCAACTGCTGATTCGTTAACTGCCGCTAACTTTTCTAGGTCAACTTTTACCTCTCTTAGATCTCTAGTTTCCCAGAAGTTTCTAACTTGATACTCAGTATTTAGAGTATGGTATTTAGCTTGAGCTTTAATTTGTGTTTGTTTTGCTTCAGTTAAAGACTGAAATTTTTCTTTATATTCTGCAGGTGCAGATGACATAAAGAATGGTTCAGCGCTCTTAGCTTCAACAACAGCTTCAGCGTTTTCAATGATTGCACTAATTTGCGCTTCATTCATAAATGATCTTTTTGCAACCTTAGCTCTAACTTCAGATTTAGCATCTTCGTTTAAAGTGTTGTAAGATTCTTGTATGCTATTAGATACTACATTTAAGAATGCAGGAGCTTCATTTTCTTTAACTTGTGCAGCTTCTACTAATGCGTCTAATTTAGAAGCGATTTCGTTCTTGTAAGATTCTAATGGATCGTGTACTCCGTCTTCACCTTCAGCTTCTTCATCAGATTCTCCAGGTTCAGCTTCTTCAGATTCTTCATCTGCAGTTACATCTTTAGTTTCATCTTCTAATTCTTCAGCAGGCTCACCGATGTCACCTTTAGGATCTACATCACCTTCTTTAGAGTTATCACCAACTTCTTCTAAATCAGCTTCTTCTTTTTCAGCAGCAGGATCTTCTTCTTCAACTACTTCTTCTGCACCTTCACCAGCTTCATCATCTTCAACTACTTCTTCTGCACCTTCACCAGCTTCATCATCTTCAACTACTTCTTCTGCACCTTCACCAGCTTCATCATCTTCAACTACTTCTTCTTCAACAAATTCTTCAGCGTTTTCTTTATCATCTTTAGAAACATCTTCTACTGGATATTCTTCATCGCCTACTTTAAATGTCTTTTCGCCTTTTGCAATTGCTTCTGCTCTTGCAGCACCAAATTCATTTCCTTCTTCAACTTCTTCAGTTTCTTCAACCTCTTCAGTTTCTTCAACTTCTTCAGTTTCTTCAACTTCTTCAGTTTCTTCAACTTCTTCAGCATGATGTGCTTCATCAGCTTCTTCAACTTCTTCAGTTTCTTCAACCTCTTCAGTAGTTTCGTCAACTAAGCTTTCATTAATAGATGATGCAATATATTCAGCGTATTCTGATACAGACTGTAAATTTTCTTTTAAGTACTCAACGTATTCTAAAAGATTTTTATGAGTGTCAGTACCTTCATTATGAGATTCTGCTAAATAATCAGCGAAATCTTTAACTTTAGAAATACCTTCAGCTAAATGTTCAGAGTATTGAATACCTTGATCTAATTTTTCAGCTAGAGTCTCAGTATAAGATATACCTTGGTCTGCTTTTTCAGCGACGTGTTCCGAATATTGGATTGACTCGTCTAATTTGCCAGCTAAATACTCAACATATTCTGAGAGGGTATTTACGCTTTCAACTATGTGATCGTTGTGAGATTTTACATCTTCTAACGTTTCGTCTTCGTTTGTTGCGCCGATAGACTCTTTAATGCTTTTAATTTCATTAGCTAAGTACTCAGAATACTTATTGAAATCTTCAGCTTTTACAAATTCTGCCATGTTTTTATTATTATTTGTTTCTATATTTGTTTCAGTAATTTCTTGTGCTACTTCAAGTGCTTCTTGGTTTTCACCATTCATTTCATATATCCATAAACCAGAGTTATCATCAAATCCATAAGATTCGTTAACTCTTTTTAATTCAGCGTTGGCAAATCCAGGATCTGCTACTAAATCGTAAGTGAATAATTGTTTGATTTTTACCTTTCCGTTAGATTCAACGGCTCCGGCTGCTCTTGATGAGATTTGTAAGGGTACTCCAGCATCTACTAGTGCTTTAGCTTGACGTCCTGCGTCAGTATCTAATAGTTTGATTTTACCTCTTACTTCTTTTGATTCTTTGTCGTAATATAATTCTTCAATTATGTGAGACACACTCTTAAGGGAAATATCGAATTGCTGAGGATGATCTAATTCTCCTAATAACTTAGAAGACTTGATCTTGTCTTGCAATGCTTCTATCTGAGGAACGTATTCGCTCTCAGTATAGATACGATTGTTTTTATTCTTTTGGTCAATTTGACCAAAGATACCTTCTAGAATGTAATCTTTATTCTCAGTTTCAGCTACGCTTAGTTGAGATGAAGACATTTCAACAATTAATAAGTTGTTGTTCTTTGCCATAACTATGGTTTATCTATTTTTATTATATATCTATTTGTATTATGCAATTATCTTAATATCTTTAGATGTCTAAATCCAGGCCGCCACCGTCTTTATCATCTTTCTTTTCTTCTTCACCTTCAGCTTCTTTTTCCTCTTCGGCGTCTTCGGCTGATTTATCTAAGAAATATGCTGTTAAAACATCCATTTCTCCTTCAGCAAATGCATCGTTTCCATATTCTTTATAGAAGTAATCCTTAAAATCGTTTTCAGTTTGGCAAGCAGTAATAGCTCCTAAAATTTCTGCAGATTTAATTATTTTACCAGAGTCTAACTTCTGATCTTCTACATATATCTTAGAATCTTCTCCAGCTTTTAGTGAATTTTCTGATACGAATTGTTCAAATGTTGTAATAATCTTCATGTTTTATATATCTCTTTTTCTTAGCTATCTAGGGTTATTCATTAAAAGCCCATTCCGTCGTCCTCTGGTTCAGGCTCATCGGCTGCTGATTTTCTTTCTTTTGCTTTAAATGCGTCGTTAGCTCTAATCTCATCATCAGATAATTTCAAGTACTTTCTAACTAAGTATTCTTGATCGAAGTAGTATTCTTCTTCCATAGTTTCTTGGTTAGTTGTCATTAAACTATCTCTCATACTTGAAATGAAGTCTAATCTTAACTGCATAATTTCTTGCTCTTTTAATTCAGCAAACATATTCTCTTCATTATACCTTAAGGCTACTTGAGTTTTAAACTGAGGATCGTCAGTAAACTCTGGGTACTTAAGACACATTTGAATGTATAATGGTTTAACTAAGATTTCTTGGAAGACTGATCTTAATCTTTTAATAAACTTACCGAATTTAATTTCATCTCTAACCATACCATCACCTGCTAATGCATAGTCACCGCCATCATCTTCGTATAAGAATCTGTTGTAAGGTATTTTAGAAACCTCTTTAAGTTTATCTTGGAAGTATTTAACTGCTTCAGTATCTGAAAGATCTGGTCCTTCAGAACTAAGAGTTTCAATTTCTGGTGTTTCTCCATCTTTAGAAGGTAACCAGTATTCTTTAGAGAATTGTAACATTGGCTTACCATCAGTTTCTAATGTTCCTGATTCAAAGTCAAAGTCAACTACCTCTTTATAGTTATTCATTAACTGAGCTAACGATTGCTTTGCTCTAGTTTTAGATTTACCACCTACAGGTATAATAAACTTCATTCTGAATGAAGCATTGGTCACTGCCCAGATTACTCTGGTGTGTTCCATAATTCTAAGTAGGTTAAATGATCTAATTAATCTTTCAACGTAACTAACTCTAGATGCTGTTGAAAGTGAAGAATAAGAAATGTAAATGATTTGAGAATCATATAACACTCTTTCTTTTACTGGATCATCTTTATATTGTACCCAAACTTTCTTACCATCATCTTTATTGTAACCAGGCATTAGAGTTACAGGATCTATCTCTTTAAAACCTATAATCTCCTTTTGGTCTGGGGAATAAATTATTTCAAATGATAAGTAACCATCTACTAAGAACTTTCTAAAGAAGTACCATGCTGATTGTTCACCATTAAAACCAAAGTAGTGATAGATTTGTCTAAAGTATTTGTTAAGGTCTTTTTGTACATCATCTGATACATCGAGTCCCATAATCTCAGGTTGGCAAAAGAAGTTTTTATCATCGTATACCACTGCTTCATCACAAAGTATATCTAGAATATCTTCTACCTCATCGTTCATTGAGAACCTTCTTAATTCATCTCTCTTTCCAGGGTAATCAGTATCAAAGAACGGTACGTTCTTCTTCATGTTTATATCTCCCATGGATAGTGCAGCAAATGCACCGTAAATATCGTCATTATCTAATCCGAACGGGTTCATCTCTCTGTAACCGAACTGATCTTCCATTGGACCAATCGCTTGAGACTGTCTAAGTACCATGTCATCATAACGCATACCAAAAGAACTTAGCGTCTTCAAAGCATTGGAGAGGCTAAATGGTCTTGAGTTAGAACTAAGTGGTCCGTTTCGTTTGTCAGTAAATCCTGCCATAATATAGTATTATTTCTGTTTTATATATCTCATTTATTTAGATGGTTTCTGAAGGCTGCTCTTATCTTGCCAACTGATGAGCCATTTAGCTCTAAAAAGTCGCAAAGCGCTATCTCAGCCCATCGTTCGTATGCCACTACAACTTGTTGAGATTTACGAGTTGTTGCATATTGTCTAATTGCAAAATCAAAGCCATATCTCTTTAGGAATGATTTAGCTCCTTGATATGATAATGATAATGGTCCTTGTGCTCTAGCGTTCTCCATTTTAGCACCTCTATTCTGTCCGTTGATATAGCCCTTATATTGCTCATAGACAAAATCTAAGAGGTCTTGCTTTACAGGGACTGGTAACATATTAAGATTAATACCCATGTCATTACCTGTGTCTGAGCGGTTCAGTGCCAATACTACTGGATTACTGTCCCACCATTCTGCTGCAATAGGGTTCTCATATCTAAACACATATATCTTACCTTGTTGGAATGGACCTGCTGATCTAGCTACTGCTTTTTCTCTAACAGCTTTTTTAGAAGTATTAAACCAATCTTCTGCTGCACTGGCTGCTCTTGCCATTCCTCCAGCGTCTTTACTTAATTGTGATATGTTTTTCTTTATCTCTCCCATTATTTAAGCGTCTTTTCAGTTAAGACTATAAATCGCCAACCTCTGTTTTCACACCAGGCATTTGCATAAGCATATTTATCTCTATTTTTAATATACTGTTCTGCTAAAAATTTATAGGAGTTAAGTGCCTTTTTAGATTTCTTTAAAGGCGGTTTAGGTTTTTTAATCTGTGCTTCTGGCTTTATTTCAACTAGCCATTCTACTGGTGGCTCATCGCCAGTACCAGCTGTTTTCATATAAAAGTCCGGATAATAAATGTGTTCTTTTTTATCCGCAGTCCACCTGTATTTAATTTTAACAGGTTCACTTGACCATTTTAATACATTATCTTTAGTATCGCACATAATACAGAACTTTCTTTCCCAAGAGGAACGATAAATGATCGGCGTTGGGCCGATATACTTATCTGGATTTTCAGGAGTAAAATACCCCTGTACAAATCCTGAATTGCCACTAGGTTTTAAGTTCTTTATTGACATTAAATATTAAACATTCCGGATTCGCCATCACCACCTCTAGTGTTAATACGATCCATTGACATTGTGTTTTTATATTTCGTTGGATGAATTTTATTCCAGCCCTTTGCATAACCTCTCTTTGCAATCTCTGTAAAGTATGCAAATGCATTGGTATATTTAGGGTTAAAATTTCTCCAGTACTTAAGAAGGTCTAATATAGCAAACTGCATACAATCATTCTTGTCGTCTTCGTTTAAATATACTAGTTTTCTAATTGCTCTTTCAGCGATTAGTATCAACATCTTCTCAGCGTCTTTCGTTAACTTATCATCTTCTAAAGATAATACAATCTGATTGTACAAATCTTTGTTATTTAAATAATTCTTTTTTCTAGGCACAGTAGTTAATTTCTATTTGATTACTAGTTATATGAAAAAAAGCCCATTTGTTTCGAATGGGCTTTTCAGTCAGTATGTTAAGAGAGTATGATTATACTGTGTCTTCGGATGAAATGTTAATCTTATACTTTTCTACTCTAAATGGTTTGTTTTCTACAAACACAGTTAAAATATCATTTTTACCTGCTTGGTTAAATTCTACAGAGTCTACTTTAACAGCACTATCTTCTGCAATACCTTCAACTCCTGATTTTAATGTAGCATCTACATATCCATCTTCGATCGTTAGTGTATCATTTTCTAGGGCTTCAACTTCTTCGCTAATTCTAGTAATTTCAGAACCTATTAAGTTATCTGCTGCTTTAATGTCCGGTATGTTTCTATCAGCTTCTGCTAATCTACCCTTTTGGTCATATAAGAAAGATAGCATCTCTTTGTAAAGATTTATCTTTTCTAATTTTTTACCTGTTGATATTGCTGCAGATTCTAAAAGATCTTTAAACTGTTCAGTAATATCTGCTCCAGTTTGTTCTTTTACGTAGTCTATTGCTGCATCACTTAGCATTTTTTCAAAGCTAGCTAATTTAGTAGTTTCGTTTACTCTGAATACAAAAGCATTTTTCTCTGCTCTCATAGTTACTACAGTAACGTCTCCTTGTGTAGCTTCAGTTACAAAATCTAAAACTTTATATGAGTTATAGTTTTCACATGCTAATTGAAATGCTTCGATTAATTTCTTATCTGCATATTTAATATATGCTGATGCAAAGAATACTTCAGATAGTTTATCTTGAGAACCAATTGGCATTTCGATATTACCTGCTTTATATAAGTTTTCGTTTACGTCGTATGAAAATTTTACTGTTAGGCTATTAGCTTTCGCTTCGTTTATTGCAGCTTTAGTAAGATTGATTTCTTTATTAGCTTCTGTTAAGGCTCCGGATTTTTCATCTTTGCCATAAGAAATTCTAAGTTCTTTTGCAGTCTTTTCTAGGAATGTCAGCTTTTCAGTTAGAGCTAAATAGTTATCAAAATTTTCTATTGAACCTTCTTGTATTTTAGTTACTGAAGATTTAGCATTGTAATCATAGTAAAAAGAGATACCAGATTCGTTAATATCGAATATTTTACCTGCTGCAACTAGAGTTCTAAAAGTATCATTAGTTTCAGTGATAGCTTCAATATGACTTCCTGTGATTTTAAAATCACCTCCAGCTGCATGGAAGATATAACCTTGTCCTTGTTCTAGAATTGGTGATTTAATTTCTTTGTTAAATGTATTTGTCATTATCAAATTTTTATGTTTTCTTAATGTATATATCAATCATTTTCTTCATCTAGTTTCTCACCCCATGGAAATTGCTTTGCTTTCACTTCGTAGTTGTCTCCCATTAGCGCACTATTTGGATTACCCATGCCCGGTGTAGTTAGATTACTATTACCAATAGCAAACATTCTATTAGATTGTTTTCTACGTCTACTAAGACGTTTAATTTGAGATTCTGTTGTTAATTGCTTTCCTAATGTTTCTAAAATAACAGGGTCTGTTACGTTAATACCAGTCTCAGTTTTAATCCACTCTTCTCCATTAGATTCCCATTTAGCTGGTTCATAATTATCATAATATACTCTAGGAAATGCGGTTGCATCTAAGAATCCATTAGGATCTATATAGTCTCCAACAGTACCATTAGCATAAGAAGTTCTAGTGAATTTTCTATAAACATCTTCTTCAAAATCAAATGATGGTATAAATGAATTAATTTCTAATGAGAAACTAACTTTATGATTTTGTTTATCATCAAATGAATATTCAACAGGTCTTTCTTGTTCATAATCATCTGGCATCATATACTCAGATGTAATTCTATAAGTACCCTCTTCTAAATGACCAGCATCTACATGATAGAAATTAGCTTTGTACATTTTTTTTACAATAGCCTCTGTAACTTTAAATAGATCTAATTGGCTTGATACTAAAATTTCAACATCAACTCCAATTGTACATGGTATCATTTCAAATTCTGCAACATAGCCTTCCATTAGGCCATCTTCATTCATCATCATATAATGACCCATATTTCTTTTGTTAACTAATTTAGATGGATCTACTGCAAACGATGATAGATTTACAATACCTCTTGGTACTTTATCGTAATTACCGTCTGCAAACTCTCCGTTAGGATCACAGCTTTCGCCATTTGCATTAGAAAACAAGAAACTATCTTTCATAAAATTCTCATCTCCAGATACTGCATAAAAGAAAGGCACATCAATTTCTGCCCTTTCATCATTACTGATCTGTCTATAAAAACTAAGTTTACTATTAAGATCAGCTAATAAGCCGACAATAACATGTCTAATAACTGAATCGTCTTTGTTGAATTTTAAATTATATGTAGCCATAGGT
>Ga0228674_1001788_pt1 | contig 12450 bp, 13 predicted proteins | sample 1D_rmetaG_FD_189054 | JGI IMG/M metagenome (GOLD analysis project Ga0228674, IMG submission 189054) | Seawater microbial communities from Monterey Bay, California, United States - 1D_r | ecosystem: Environmental > Aquatic > Marine > Coastal | place: USA: California | collected 2016-09-26
ACTAGAAATAGAGTAAAATGAAAGTATTATTATCAATCATATTATCGCTTTTTCTTTTTTCTGCTTCAGCTGAAGTGAATAAAGATAGACTAGATGCTTTACCGGCAGAAACTAAAGTCTTTTTGTTTAAAGACATTTATTACAACTTACCGGACTCTGTTGAAAATTCGGTTTTCATGGACTCTTTAGTTGCGAAAACATCAAATCGTAACATCAAAGACTTCTTTCCTTATGTAATAGAAGATGTTCTTCTTACTATGGAAAATCAAGTCAACTTTAGTTTGGCAGAAAGTGATGAAAAAGCATTTAGAAAATTAATAGTTGACAATATTAATAGTCATCAAAGATCTACTCTTCTAAATAATTTTGTGAAGTATATTAGTTCTTTAGCTAATGACAGTAACAAAGTTGAAATGTCGTCTCCGTTATACAAGGAAGGCAAAGTATATGTTGTAGTAACTGTATTAAGCACCATCCTTTTAGGAATTGCACTTTACCTATTCTCTCTGCAAAGAAAGATTGGTCAATTAAAGAAGTTATAAAATGAAAAAGACTGAAATCGTTGGGCTTATAGCCGTTGTTTTAATCCTTGGATATATAGTTAGCATCACGGTTGACCTTGAAAACTATGCAACGTTCAAGGATGCCAAAGAACGTAAAGGAGAGACGGTTACGTTGATTGGTACTCTAAACAAAACTAAACCAATTATTTATGATCCTGAGGTGAATCATAACTTAACTAGCTTTTACGCTTACGATAAAAACAACGATGAATTTCAGGTCAAGCTAAAAATGGCCAAACCACAAGGACTTGATCGTTCTGAAGAAATAACCATTAAAGGCTCATTTCAAAACGATGTATTTCATGCAACCGAAATGCAAATGAAATGTCCTTCAAAGTACGAGGAGAATAAGTTAGAGAACCTCGACTACGACGAAAACAAAGTCTACACTTCAAAAAATTAAGATTTGAATTTATTTACGACGGAAGCAATTCGAGGAGAAAACTTACTATACGGCCAGCTAGGACATATTTTTGTTGTCATGTCATTTGTTGCTGCTCTTTTCGGAGCATTTGCTTATTTCAAAGCGAATCAAGAAAATGACGAAAACTGGAGATCTTTAGGAAGAAAGGCCTATATCCTACACATTATTTCTGTAATCGGAATTATAGCAACTTTATTCTTAATGCTGTTCAATCATCGTTATGAATACTATTACGTTTGGAAACATTCTTCAAATCAATTACCACTTCGTTTTATCTTCTCCTGTTTCTGGGAAGGACAAGAAGGAAGTTTTTTACTTTGGACTTTCTGGCACGCTGTATTAGGTGGAATCATGCTGAAAACTGCTAAAAACTGGGAAGCTCCAGTCATGGCTATTTTCTCATTAACTCAGGTCTTTTTGACAAGCATGCTTTTAGGTGTGTACATTGATCTTCCTGAAGCTATGGGTGATTTCCTTCAAATTGGATCATCTCCTTTTACTTCGCTACTAAGAGAACATTCCGACTTTTTAGGTTCTCCTATTTTCTCACAGGATAATTATTTGGATAAAATTGATGGTAATGGACTGAATCCTTTACTTCAAAACTATTGGATGACGATTCACCCACCAGTTCTGTTTTTAGGATTCGCTAGTATGCTTATTCCTTTTGCTTACGGAATTGCAGGTCTTTGGAGAAAGCAATTTACCGATTGGGTAAAACCTGTATTACCTTGGATGGTATTCGGAATCATGATATTAGGTTGTGGCATTCTTATGGGAGGTGCTTGGGCATACGAAGCATTAAGCTTTGGAGGTTTCTGGGCCTGGGATCCGGTAGAAAACGCATCATTAATGCCATGGCTTACATTGGTGGCAGCAACTCACATTTTAATCATCGTTAAGAACAAAAGAAAGGCATCATACATTAGCTTCTTGTTAACCATTCTTACCTTCTTATTTGTACTTTATTCAACCTACCTAACTAGATCAGGAATTCTAGGTGATACATCTGTACACTCTTTTGCTGGAGGATTACCAGGACAACTATTAGTCTTCATGGGAGTTTTCACTTTAATTAGTGCATACCAATTAATTCAAGATAAATTATTCGGAAAAGTGTTTGTTGCTTTTGCTATTATTGGAGGAATCCTATTGGCTTTAGTACCTGATGATTTCGAACTATTCGAAGGAGTACTTTTAGACTTCTTATTGAAAATAATCTATACCATTTCTCTTCTGTTATTATTGGTAATGAGTTATGCTAACTTCTTTCCTAAACATGAAAAGAAGGATGAAGACCCTGTTACTTCTAGAGAATTCTGGATGTTTATCGGTGCGCTATTTATCATCGTATCGGCTATTCAAATTATCTTCTCTACTTCCCTACCTGTTTTTAATGAATTGTTCGGGATTGAAAGAGTAATCAATGATGTAATCGACCATTACAATAAACGACAATTACCAATTGTGTCAGTCATCTTAATCATCATGGCTTTCACACAATTCTTAAAGTACAAGAAAAATGACCCTAAGAAATTCTATCAGCAAATAGCTTTTAGTACTATTCTTTCTATTGCTTTAACCATTCTATTTACCTTCATCTCACCAGAGATTGGTCTATTAGATGATTCAGCGTGGGACACCTCTTACAAATGGTCTTTCATGTTTGTCTTATTCGCATGTAATTATGCCTTTATCGCAAACCTTACTTACATCAAAAAGATTCTTAAAGGAAAAATTAAAGCTGCAGGTGGAGCAATATCTCACATTGGTTTCGCTTTAATTATCCTAGGAGCATTTATCTCAACATCTCATCAAGAAGTTATCTCTAAAAACTCCTCTGACGTTGACATAAACTCGTTAACTAAAGATTTAGAAAACAATGAAAACATCTTATTAAAGAAGAATGATACACTTCCGATGGGAGAGTATTATGTGACTTATAATAACAAGTACAAAGAAGGAATCTATTTGCATTTCGACATTGATTACTTGACTAAGTCTGATTCTGGTTTTCAAAAGGAATTTACATTATCTCCAATTGTTCAAACCAATGAAAAAATGGGTAATGTAGCAGAACCTGGAACCAAACACTTTTGGCATAAGGATATCTACACACATGTTCAATGGGCTGATTTAGATACTACTTATCTTGACCCTGAAGCTTACGACGAAGGAAAAGAAATCACAATGAAACTAGGTGATACCATTTCTTCATCTCGTTACATGTTCACTTTAGATAAATTAAATAAGAACATTAATCGGGAGAAATATGGACTTAAAGCCAGCGACTTAGCATTGAGCGCTCATATATCTGTGTTGGATGGACAAAAGAACGTTCACAAAGCCTACCCTATTTTTGTTCTTCAAAAGAATGAGATACTCTCAACCGTTGAAAAAATTGATGACTTAGGTTTAATTATTCAGTTCATTAAAATCGATCCGAGTCATGCTTCTTATACATTCAGAATATTCCAAAAGAATGGGAATAAGAAGGACTTCATCATCTTAAAGGCTATTCAATTCCCGATGATTAATGTCTTATGGTTTGGTTGTATTGTAATGATGATCGGTGGAGTGATTAGTATCATTTACAGAATTAGATTATCTAAATAATGAACGCTATCAAAAGCATAGGAATTGTTGGTTACGGAAACGTTGCACATCAACTATGGAAAGCATTCATTGACAAAGGTCTTCCTTTAGAATTTATTGCAGGCAGAAATCTAGATCAGGTGAAACAGCTTGCCGAAGGCTATTCCTTATCTTCCTATACTTTACAAGACCAGCTACCATCTGTTGATCTAATCATTATGGCGGTAAGTGACGATGCTATTTCAACTATTGATTTAAACATAGAGCCATCGACACTGGTTTGTCATACATCAGGAAGTAAGTCAATAAAAGATATTCAGCATGATAGAAAAGGAGTTTTCTATGCGCTTCAGACTTTCACAAAAGACAAGTTAATTGACTGGACTTCTCTACCCTTTCTAATTGAAGCTGAAATAAAAGAAGACGAAGAACGTTTAATCACTTTAGCAGAACAGCTTTCTTATAATGTGAGAACCATGAATTCTCAACAAAGAAAAACCCTGCATTTATCAGCCGTTTTAAGCTGCAACTTTGCAAATTATCTTTGGATTCAAGCTGAAAAAATCTGTAAGGAAAACCAAATAGATTTTGAATTACTACATCCATTAATAAAGGAATCTAGCCTTAAAATAATGGATACATCTCCTAGAGATATACAAACTGGACCTGCTATTCGAAAGGATGAAGAAACAGTTCAAGAACATATTGATTTATTACAAAAGCATGAGCATTTAGCTAAACTATATCAGCAAATGACTCAGCTTATACAAGAAGAATTTGAATGAAGTCATATTTAGAGAAATTAGAAGATATTAAAGCATTTGTATTTGATGTAGATGGTGTATTTACTGACGGTACAGTTACCCTTTTACCAAGCGGTGATCAAATCAGAAAGATGAACATCAAAGATGGTTATGCTGTGCAGCATGCTGTTAAAAGAGGAGTTAACATTTGCATCATTTCTGGTGGAAAATCAGAAGCGGTTAGAACACGCTTTCAAGGTTTAGGAGTTCAAAACATAAACCTCGGAGCATCTTATAAAATGGATGTTTTTGATGAATTCTTACTGACTTATGATTTAACAAAAGAGGATTGTCTTTACATGGGTGATGATATGCCTGATTTAGAAATCATGTCTCAAGTAGGTTTAGCCGTTTGTCCGAATGATGCTGCTCCAGAAATTAAAGAAGTTTCTCATTACATCTCACCCAAAAATGGTGGTGAAGGTGCCGTTAGAGATATACTCGAGCAATACCTTAAAGCAAAGGGATTATGGAGTGGAGACAAAACAAGTTTAACCTGGTAATATGAAGTATTTAGAATTAATGCGATGGAAAAACTTACTAATCATAGCCTTTATCGGTGTGATTATTAGGTATGCGATCATTCTACCTACCATAAAGTACTCCTTCCCTATTTTAATGATGGACTCCAATTTCAGCAATTTGGACTTCATTTTATTGCTGATTGCTTGTTTATCTATCGCAGCATCTGGTAATGTTATTAATGATTACTACGATACTAAGACAGATCACATCAATAAACCTGACAAAATACTTATACCAAAGAAAATCAGTCAGAACAAAGCCTTAAGATTACATCATACTTTGAACGTAATAGGAATCGTTGCAGGTTTATTCTTGTCTTATAAAGCTGACAACCTATCATTTGCCTTCTTATTTGTTTTACCGGTAATATTGCTAAGGCTTTACTCTATTAACTTCTCAAGAATACTAATTGTAGGGAATTTGATTATATCCTTTTTAGCCGGTTTGTTAATTGTTACGCTTGGAACTTTTGAAACTTTATCCTTTCATCAAAAATGGTTCCCTTACTTATTTACTAGCGAACAGGTAGTAATAAGCAATAGTCCTACCTACACGATATTCTATTGGATCTTTGGCCTGGCATTTTTCAGTTTTCTAGTGACTTGGATTCGTGAATTAGCTAAGGATATTGCTGATATCGAAGGAGATCGTTTTGTTGGTGCTCAAACCATTCCAATTAAATGGGGAGTAAAAGCATCAAAAGGATTCATCATTGCTATCTCTATTTTAACGGCCGTTTGTGTATTTATTCTTAGTAGCAAAATGGACAATCAAAACAGCTTCAAATTCACTTTTGAATACGCTACCTTAATCATTGCGCTGTTGATCGGAATCATATATTTAACGGTAAAAGCAGACAACAAAGAATCCTATAAATTCATCAGTACTGTTTGTAAAGGGTTAATGTTAATCGGGATCTTATACCCAGCGATCAACCACATCATCTTACATCTTATATAGCTATGAAGACCAACGCTAAAATCATTCTTGCTAGTCAGTCTCCAAGAAGACAACAATTGTTAAAAGATCTAGGACTTGATTTTGAGATCAGAGTGGCTGACATCGAAGAAAACTATCCTAAAGAATTAGAAAGAGAAGCTATTGTCGAATTTTTAGCTGAATTGAAAGCTAATGCTATTGCTTGTTCTAAAGACGAGGTTTTGATCACTTCAGATACTATTGTTTGGATTAACGACCATATACTTGAAAAGCCTAAAAGCACAGATCATTCTAAACAAATGATTCAAGAGCTATCTGGAAGCACTCATGAAGTTTTAAGCGGAGTTTGTATTTCATACCAAGGTAAAAAACACACCTTTCACTCAGTAACCAAAGTTCATTTTAAAACACTAAGCGATTCAGAAATAGAATACTACGTATCTAACTATAAACCATTCGACAAAGCTGGTTCTTACGGAATTCAAGAATGGATTGGTTATGCAGGTATCTCTGGCATTGAAGGAGATTATTTTAATGTAATGGGCTTACCAGTAAACATGGTTTACGATAAACTGAAAGAGCTGAAAGTTATTGAGTAATCTCTGGAGATCCTTCGACAAACTCAGGACGCACTACAATGATATCCATTTGAAATTATTAACACACCATAACCGTCAATCCGATTATCCGTGGTTAAAACGTTATAAAACCACCAAAACCCATCATTATATAAAATTAGTCAAAAACAAAAAGCCCCGCTTTTCAGCAAGGCTTTATACTTATTTCAAAGCGTTTAATTACTTAGCGTAACCTACTGCTCTAGTTTCTCTAATAACGATAACCTTAACCTGACCTGGGTAAGTCATCTCGTTTTGAATCTTGTGAGAAATATCAAAAGCAATTTTCGAAGCTTGTTCGTCATTTACTCTTTCTGTATCTACAACAACTCTCAACTCTCTACCAGCTTGAATAGCGTATGTTTTGATAACACCATCATGAGATAAAGCAATATTCTCTAATTCCTTAATTCTCTTGATGTAAGACTCTAAGATCTCTCTGCGAGCTCCTGGTCTTGCTCCTGAAATAGCATCACAAACCTGGATGATTGGAGACAACATAGAAGTCATTTCAATTTCATCGTGGTGAGCTCCAATAGCATTACATACATCTGGCTTCTCCTTAAACTTCTTAGCTAAATTCATACCTAAGATAGCGTGAGGTAATTCTGGCTCATCTTCAGGAACCTTACCAATATCGTGTAATAATCCAGCTCTTTTAGCAGCCTTTACATTTAATCCTAACTCAGCAGCCATTGTAGCACATAAGTTTGCTACTTCTCTCGAGTGCTGTAATAAATTCTGACCGTAAGACGAACGATACTTCATTCTACCAACCATTCTGATTAACTCAGGGTGTAAACCATGAATACCTAAATCAATAGCTGTTTTCTTACCCGTTTCAATGATCTCTTCTTCTAAGTTCTTTTTAACCTTAGAAACAGTCTCTTCAATTTTAGCCGGGTGAATTCTTCCATCCGTAACTAATTGATGCAAAGCTAATCTAGCAATCTCTCTTCTGATTGGATCAAAACAAGATAAGATAATAGCCTCTGGAGTATCATCAACAACAACCTCTACACCTGTAGCAGCTTCAATTGCTCTAATATTACGTCCTTCTCTACCAATAATTCTTCCTTTGATTTCATCGCTATCAATATGGAAAACTGAAACCGCATTTTCAATTGCAGTTTCCGTAGCTGTTCTTTGAATCGTTTGAAGAACAATCTTTTTCGCTTCTTTATTAGCGTTAATCTTCGCTTCTTCTTGAACATCCTGAATAAAAGACATTGCTTCCGTCTTTGCTTCAGCTTGAAGCGCATCAACTAACTGCTTCTTAGCTTCTTCAGCAGATAAACCAGAAATAGTCTCTAATTGCTCAACTTGTTGCTTGTGCGATTTTTCAAGATCTTTTTCTTTTTGCTCAATAGCAGCTAACCTTCTGTCTAAGTTGTCTTTTGACTTTTTAGCCTCGGCAGTTTTCTTATTCAAGCTCTCAATCTTTTGATTAAGCGTGTTTTCTTTTTGCTTGAACTTGATCTCTTTCTCTTGAACGTTTTTGTTTCTGTCGTTTATGGCTTTTTCGTGCTCTGTCTTAAGTGAAAAGAACTTCTCCTTAGCTTGAAGTATTTTATCTTGCTTGATAGACTCTCCTTCTTTCTCAGCATCCTTAACCAACTGCGCATATTTCTTTTTATTTGCAGCTTTCAGCATCATAAGTCCACCACCAAAACCAGCAGCAGCACCTACAACACCGTATATAATTGAATCAGTTAGCATATATAAAAATTAAAATTTTTCAAATTCTTATGCCCAACGTGAATGTGAACTATTGTTCTAGAAGTGACTCTAATTTAGCTAAGGAAGACTCTAAGTCATGTGTATCAACTGATCCTTTCGATCTTAAATCTCTTAACTCTTTAACAAATTGCAGTAAACACATGGCTAAAACATCTTGCTTATCACGAACAGCGTATTTCTCTTCAAATTCCTTTGTTCGCTCTTCTATCAATTGAACAGCATCCCTTACGGCCTCTTCTTCTTTAGCATCAACATTCATAGGATAAATCCTATTTGCGATACTTACTTTGATAGATAACTTATCCATATTATTTGCTTACTAGCGCTATACATTTATCAATTTCCTTTATCAGGTGATTGATCTGTAATTTCACTTCTTTATTCCCGTCTTTATTGTTTCTAAGTAAATTAGCTGCCCTTAAAACAGTAATCTCTTCCTTCATCTCTTGTATATGCATCTCGTAACTATTAATAGTTTGACGCAATACTTCTCTCTCCCCTGTTAATTTTTCAATCACTTCATCCTTCTGTTGATTCCTCTTCAACAATGATGTCACTTTATCAGTGATTTGATTGACTCTATTTACAAGCTGCATTTCCACTTTATAACAAAAAGGCTTTAAACAAATTTAACCTTGCAACTTTAATTAAACAAGCTTATTAATGATAACTATTAACATCATTTTATTGATAAGCCAAAAGCCATGATTTAAAAGCATCGAAGCTTTGGTCTTACTTTTGTAATACTATGAGTACCATGTATAAAATTTTAATCATTTCAATCTTGTTTTTGTCTTCTCTAAACGGACAAAACACAGTGGAATATCCAAAGGATTATTTCAGATCTCCTTTAGATATACCCTTGTTTTTAGCAGGTAACTTTGGTGAATTAAGATCTAATCACTTTCATGCCGGAATCGATATCAAAACACAAGGTGTAGAAGGTTTTAAAGTTTACGCTTCTGCGGCAGGATACATTTCAAGAATCAAGATACAACACTACGGATATGGCAAAGTTCTTTATTTAACGCATAGCAATGGCTATACTACTGTTTATGCTCACTTAAAAAAGTTTAGTCCTAAAATTGAAGCTTATATTAAAAAGCATCAGTACAAAAAAGAGACCTATACCATCGAAAAATTTCCAGCCCCAAATGAATTGACTTTTGAGAAAGGTGAAGTCATTGCGATTTCAGGTAACTCTGGAGGATCAGGAGGACCCCATTTACATTTTGAAATTCGAGAGTCTAAAACGGAGAATCCTGTCAACCCGCTTTTATTTGGCTTTAATATTAAGGACAGCATCAAACCAATAATTAAGGGAATTCGAATTTACCCATTAGATTCTAATTCTTATTTGGGAACTAAACCTAACGCACAATACTTAACTGCTATAGGAGAAAAGGGTAAATACAAATTGCGTTTTCAAGATACCATTCGTGTTCATGGTAAAATTGCTTTGGGAATTGAAACGCTAGACAAGTTAAATGGAGCCGGAAATCGATGTGGGGTTTTTGATATTCAACTGTATAAAAACAGTGAATTGATTTACGAACAAAACATGACCTGTATTCCATTCTCTGAATCCAGATACATCAACTCTCATACTGAATACGGCTATAAAAAAGATAAAAACAAGTGGATTCATAAGTCTTACATAGATCCTAACAACCACTTGAGTATTTATAAGAAACATGAAAACCATGGTATCATGGAGTTCTACGAAAATAGTCGTGACACCATGACTTATGTTATTACGGATGTTTACAACAATCAATCAACCTTAAGTTTTATCTTAACTGGAAAAGCAAAAGAACTTATTTTCAAAACTCCGATTGATTCATTTGAGGTGGCTAACTTAAGGTATCCAAGATCTTTTAATCACTTTGAAAATGACATCCAAGTAAATATACCGGCAAACTCAGTCTATAGAGATTTACCGTTTAGATTAGAAAGAAAACCAAGTAAGAAAGGTGATTGGACTCCTCGATATAAGATTATGGACTTAACCATTCCGGTTCATAAAAAGTACACTATCAGTCTTAAACCAGATACAATCATAGATTCTTTAAAATCTAAATACCTAATGGCTTCAGAAGATAAATGGGGGAACTTAAGAGCTGAAGGAGGTAAATGGAATAAAGATCGTTTCGAAACAAAAACGAGATCATTTGGTACTTATGTGCTTCGATTAGACACCATCGCTCCTACAATAAAAGGATTCAATATTTACAACGGCAAGAACATTGGAAAGCAAAGCACTTTAGCCTTCACGATTCAAGATAACTTTAGTGGAATTGAAAGCTACAGGTGTTTAGTAGATGGCAAATGGGTACTGTTTGAATATGACTATAAAAAGAAACGTTTAAGTCATTACTTGGATGGGACTATTACGAAAGGGAAACACAATGTTTCAGTTCAAGTAATTGATAATAGAGGAAATAAGTCCATTAAAACGTATTCATTTCTACTTTTATAATATGCATTTTCAAAAGTTTGAAGAAAAATATATAGACGATGTTGTTGCACTTAGTGATAAAAACCTAGGTAAGAACTTCAAAACTCGAGAACAATATTTAGATATTCATCGAAACTTTACAGAGAGTATCGATATTATTGTTATGGATGGTAAAGCTTTGGGAATGAACGTAGTAAAGACCATTCACATTAACTTTTTATCCTCTCACCTTTTAAATGGATATGATCAAATCTTTGATCTATTCCCTAACAACTCCTTTATCCATTTCCATATTGCTTCAGCTATCGAAGAAGAATACAACAAGGTGGGAATTAGATCAAAACTTTTTGAATTTTCAGAGAACCACTTGAAAGACATTTCTCCTTTCTGGCTAAGCGTTGCTTGGGCACCAGGAAAAATTGTTAGAAGTGACAAGCTATTTCGCGCATTTGGTTTAACTCCAACTCTAGAAATTGAAAACTATTGGTATTACGATAGCTTAAAAAGAAACTACACCTGTGCTGCCTGCGGAAAACCTCCCTGTACATGCATGGCTATATTATACACGAAAGGTTAAACATTATGAATAATCAAGTTGATGATGCTTTATTGGAACACATGATGTCTTTTTGTTCAGAAAACAAACAAGATTTAATCAATACAATCGTTCCTATTCGAACTAAATATTTAACTGTTGTACTTGAAGATATTTTTCAACCTCAAAATGCTTCCGCTGTAGTTCGTTCTTGTGAGTGCTTTGGAGTTCAAGACATCCATGTGATTGAAAATGAAAATGAGTTTTCTCCTAATCCTAAAATCGTAATTGGATCTTCAAAATGGGTAGATATTCATAAGTACAGTGAAGAGGAGAACAATACCGTTGCTACTCTAAAAGAGTTAAAAAGCAAAGGATATAGAATCATCGCAACAACTCCACATGAAAAGGATGCGACTATTGATGAGATCGATATCGAAGCTGGACCAATGGCCTTAGTGTTTGGTTCGGAACAACCAGGAATATCAGATTTAGCAAGAGAGCATGCTGACGAGTTTGTAAAGATACCAATGCATGGATTCACTGAAAGTTTTAACATCAGTGTTTCTGCAGCTATTTGTCTTTATGAATTAACAAAGAGAATCCGATCCAATGAAAACATTGATTGGAAGTTAACAGATCAAGAGCAAAGGCTACTTAAATATGACTGGGCTAAAAAAGTGGTTAAATACAGTGAACAAATCGAAGAAAGGTATATCAACGAGAGAAAGTAATTATTCCTTCTCTTCCAGTATAAGTTTCATTTGACTCATCAATGCTTGTAAATCCTTATCCATAATATCATTGAATCCTATTCCAATGAAACGATAAAACGGATTAAATCCTAAGCTATACTGAGTATCTATGTTCATTCTAACAGTACCTGAATCTGGTTCCGTCCATGAAAATTGATACTCTACTTTGATTCCTTCAATATCTTTTTGCTGCTGAAGTATAGATGCAAACCCATCATTTAACGAATCCTGCTTGAACTCTAAAATCTTTCCATTTTCAGGATGAACCAACACCAACTTCCCTTCAATATCCACTTCACTTGAATCTAGCTCACTTAATTGAGGAAAAAAACGAATCCAAGACGTCGCGCTTTCAAAACTACTCTCAACCTTAGCTTCACCTGTCTTTAACCAAAGATCTCTATGAACTATTTGTCTGTCTGGTAATATCAAACCAATTAAAAGAAAAAGGATAACAAAACTTATTAATCCGATTCCAACACCTTTTATATGTCTC
>Ga0228674_1001790_pt1 | contig 12447 bp, 13 predicted proteins | sample 1D_rmetaG_FD_189054 | JGI IMG/M metagenome (GOLD analysis project Ga0228674, IMG submission 189054) | Seawater microbial communities from Monterey Bay, California, United States - 1D_r | ecosystem: Environmental > Aquatic > Marine > Coastal | place: USA: California | collected 2016-09-26
AAGGATATAGGATTCGACATAGCTGAGCAGCTAAATCCCGCATTGACGTCAGGCAGGTTTATTCTGACAGAGCCCTGAATGGCTTTACAGAGCGATCCGGAATGATGCCTTTGTAGATAGCCCAGTCAAAGGCGACACCTTTCTCAACGTCATTAAAGAACTGGAGAGGTCGAACTACATCAATGTTGTCAAAGGCGGCAATCTCAGTATGCCATTCTCTAACGCTGCTGCCTATGGTCCCGGACTTACTAGTCGGTTTAATGCATCTGAAGCGTTAGTAGAAAAGCTCCTGCAGTTTTACATCGGCTCTGATGCGACTAGCAGGCATTTCAGAAGATTACCTAGCCTGTCAGAGTTGAGGTTGAAGTCTTCTTCCTTCAGGCAAGGACGAGAAAAGATTAGTGGCAAGGCCATGCGCATTCTCCCTAGTGACAAGATAAAGGAGATAAAGGCCAATCTTAAAGAATTAAACATGGCGTGCCCCTGCGCGTTCGGGCCTCGCACCTCTGACCTTGCCAGTCTAAGCCGTAGAGCCATGGTTTGGGGTTGGTTTTCATTATGCTCAACTATAATCAGTCTAAAGTTTTTTTATACCCCACTTCAAACGGCTTGGCTAGGCGTGCGTGACTTAGCCTACGGACCGCGGCCTGAGCAAAATCATCCAATCCCAAATGTGTCGCGGCAACGCTATAAGCAAAACGTGGGTGCGTTATCCAATGCCCACGGTCCTCAGCTCTTGGCTCCCAGTCCACGGGCCTAAGCAAGGTGGTGCAGGAACCCCGGGCCAGGTTCCGTTTAGCTAAATGGAGAGCGTTCTGCCATACGGCGAGGTTGCGAAACCACCCTGCACGGCTCAAGCTAATTCCGCTCCATCGAAAAGCCGCGCACGACGGCCGCTTTTTGTGGGCGGAAGAACAGTAATTCTTCATTTGCAAGCTTCCTAAACGCGTTGCGCAAAGGTTGGCGAGACACCCCAAAAAGTCGCGCAACCTCTGTTTCGGACAGTTTTATACCGGGCAGAACCGCGAGTGAAGCGATCTCATTCAGTAAGGTTTCGTAGACAGCATCCGTTGTGGTTTGTCTTACAAAATTATTCACTGAAACTCTCTAACGTACCTATTTCACCCCATTTATTACGTTTAGTTTCTTGAAAATCAATGTGGGCAAAATGTCAAAAGTTAATTGTAGACACATCTTGGATACCAGTATTGACAAAACTTGTATACTAGTATTGACAAAATTTGGATACTAGTATTCTAATATGGATAGGCAGTGATTCCAAGCTCCTGGGGGAAGCGAGAATATGTTTAGCTCGCCCTCTCCCAGTGCCTCTGAAATTAAAAGAACTGTCACTAGAAAATTAGGGAGAAGACTACATGATTTTTGTTAAATCGCTTTTCGCCGCGACGACCGCCTTGGCGCTCATTGCTGGCTCTGCGTCTGCCGACAAATGGCGCGCGTGGAATATTCACAACGATGGCCACCCAAACACAGCTGCGATGGATAAATTCGCAGAACTGATATATACGGCTACAGACGGCGCTGTCACGCTTGATGTGTTCCACGGCGGTGTTCTTGGTTCACAGCCTGACGCTCTTGAGCAGGTTCGTATTGGCGCAATCGAGATTGGCAACTTCAACCTTGGCCCAATCGGACCAATGGTGAAAGAAGCCAACCTCGTGTCTTTACCGTTCATCTTCAAAAGTGTGCCACACATGTTCCGTGTACTTGAAGGCGAAGCAGGTCAGACCGTCGCGGCCGCAATGGGTGAAGCTGGCGTTTTGCCACTTGCATGGTTTGACGCTGGCGCGCGTTCTTTCTATAGCCAGAAGCCTATTGAGACGCCTGCGGACGTTGAGGGTTTGAAGATCCGCGTGATGAACAACGATCTCTACACATCGATGATTTCTGCCATGGGCGGCAACCCGTCCCCCATGGCTTTCTCTGAAGTTCAGCAAGCATTGAAGACAGGTGTTGTAGATGGTGCCGAAAACAACTTCCCATCTTTCAAGAATGTTGGCCACTTTGAAGTGACAACGCACTACTCTCTGTCCGAACACCTGATCATTCCTGAATGCATCTGTGTGAACACAGCGAAGTTCAACGCGTTACCCCCAGAGCTCCAAGTAGCTGTGCGCGGCGCGGCGGAACAAGCAGCACTTGTGCAGCGTGAGTTATGGGCTGTTGGCTCCGAGCAAGCACGTAAAGACGTAGAGGCGGCGGGTATCGTAGTCAATGAGATCGCTGACAAGAGTCCGTTTCAGTCTGCAATGGACTCCGTTTATGCGGACTATCTGGCGGCGAACCCAGATATGAAAGCACTTGTAGAAATGGCGCAAGCGACTGAGTAAGACTTACTAGAAAAAAATAAAAGCGCCCCTTCTTGCAGAAATAGGGGCGCTTTTTTTACCGGAGGAATAAGTTTGCCAGACACCAAAGCCCAGCCCCTGTTTATTAAGAAAATGAATACTGTTTCTGATTTCATATCGTTCAATTGCATTGTCCTAGCGGCGATTTCTTTGGTTGCTATGACAGTCTTTTACGCGTGGCTTGTATTTGGGCGTTATGTGCTTAACGACACGCCAACATGGGTTGAACAGGTGTCGTTGCTTTTGGTGATGGTCATAACTTTCTTGGGCGCAGCCGTCGGCGCGCATCAACATTCACACCTGTCCGTTGTGGTCTTTCGGAACATAGTGCCAAGGACCGTTCGCAACATCTTTGTCCTCATCACCGATCTACTGATGGTCGGCTTTGGCGGTTTGATGTTCTGGTACGGCATCGAACTTACAAAATTTAAATGGAACGCGTTGATCCCGTTGATCCACGTATCAGAGGGCCTAAGATCTCTCCCTTTGACCGTCTGTGGCGCGTTGTTGTTTCTATTCTCAATCGGTCATTTGATCCGCCTGCTGACAGGCTGGGACGAGCGGCAGGACAACATTGAAGAAAGCTGATCATGGGACTTTTTTTACTTTTAGGTGTGTTTGCCTTGTGCGTGGTCCTCGGCGCGCCTGTTGCTTTCGCTCTTGGTATTTCTGCCGTGGCCGCCTTCTGGTTTGAAGGTTTACCAATGATGATTGGCTTTCAGCGGATCGTTGCGGGCATTAGCCTTCAGGCCTATCTCGCCATTCCGTTTTTCATCTTTGCGGGTGATTTGATGTTCCACGGTGGTATTGCCCAACGGCTTGTGCGCTTTGCGCAAGCGGCTGTTGGCGCCGTGCGGGGTGGTTTGGGCATCGTGAATGTCTTTTCCTCGATGTTATTTGGCGGCATTTCAGGCTCAGCAATTGCAGATATTTCAGCATTGGGATCGATCTTGATTCCAGCCATGAAGGAAAAAGGCTATGATGCAGACTACGCAGTAAATGTCACTGTTACATCCTCTATCGCGGGTATCATCATCCCTCCCAGCCATAATATGATTATCTTTGCGCTTGCGGCTGGCGGTGGTGTTTCGATTTCTAAACTATTTCTCGCGGGTGTCGTGCCGGGCGTTTTGATGTGTGTTTGTTTGGCGGTCGCGGCCTATTTGGTTGCTATAAAACGTGGATATCAAGCGGAGAAGTTCCCTGGCTTTGCAGCATTAGGCTGGGCCTTTGCGAGTGCTATTCCCGGCTTATTTACCGCGCTTATAATCGTCGGCGGTGTGTTGACCGGTATTTTCACGGCAACAGAATCTGGTGCAATTGGGGCGATCTACGCCTTCCTTGTAACTCTGATCGTGTATCGGACCCTGACATGGGATAACTTCAAGACAACCGTCGTGTCCTCCGTTCGCACAACGTCCATGGTATTGGTTCTGATCGCCTGTGCGGGTGCATTTGCCTACATGCTCACATTCTATCGTGTACCAACCAAAACCGTCGATTTGCTGCTGGGTATTTCTGACAACGTGATCCTGATCTTGTTAATGATTAACCTGATGCTTTTAGTCTTGGGCATGATTATGGACATGGCGGCTTTGATCCTAATCTGCACGCCAATCTTTTTACCGGTGATGAATATTCTAGGCATTGATCCCGTACAGTTCGGGATCATCTTGCTGGTGAACCTTGGTCTGGGCCTGTGTACACCGCCCGTTGGCACCTGTCTTTTTGCGGGATGTGTGGTTGGTAAATTGCCAATGGAAAAAGCAATTAAAACAATTTGGCCGTTCTATTTGGCAATCTTAGCAGCCCTGATGCTTATCACTTTTGTACCCGCGATTTCCCTTACTCTGCCAAGCTTGCTCATTGGCAATTAAGGGGCGGAGGACATTAAGATGCTGACCATCAAGCGACTAGACATAGAAGACGCGAATAGGCTGATAGCGGGCGCGCGCGCCAAAGCCATAGAGATCGGGGTACCGATGTGCGTCGCCATCACTGATGAAAGCGGCAACCTGATTGCTTTCGAGCGAATGAATGGTGGCAAGATTACCAGCATCAACCTTGCGATCGACAAAAGCTTTACGGCGGTGGGTATTCAAAAGGGCACGGATGTGCTTGGGGAAGTTAATCAACCGGGCATGCCTGCTCATGGAATTTCATCCACTTTGGGCGGTCGTATGGTAACCATTGCGGGTGGCTTGCCGGTTACGTATGAGGGTCAGGTTGTTGGTGGCGTAGGGGTTAGTTCAGGTTTACCTGCGCAAGACTATGAAGTCGCGCTGGCAGGCGTTCTCGCGTTTGGCTTAATGGAATGAAAAAGTGAATTGGAGAATGACATGAACAAACCAACCATCGGTTTCATCGGACTTGGCCTTATGGGTAGTAATATCGCCGAGTGTTTGCAAAACAACGGCTTTGATTTGGTGGTTATGGGTCGCAATAAAGAGGCCGTCGCCAAGTCAGTCGCGCGCGGTGCGGTAGAGGTTACTACGCCCAAAGCGCTGGCCGGGGCGAGCGATATTGTCATGCTGTGCGTCACCACGTCTGAGGTAGTGGAGAGCCTTGTGTTTGGCGATGACGGTATTTTGGCAGGTATCAAAGAAGGCGCAACGCTCATTGATTTCGGCACTTCCATCCCCGCCTCCACCCGCAAAATTGGGGCAGTATTGGCGGACAAAGGCGTGGGGATGCTCGATGCTCCGCTTGGTCGAACACCTGCGCATGCGAAGGACGGATTGCTCAACATCATGGCCGCTGGCGATCTAGATACATATGAAAAAATTAAACCTGTGTTAGATGTCTTGGGCGAGAATGTTTTTCACCTTGGTGCACTTGGCGCGGGGCATGTCGCGAAGCTGGTCAACAACTTTATGGGTATGACCACGGTCGTAGCCATGAGCCAAGCTTTCGCAATAGCAGATCGTGCAGGCGTGGATCGACAGCAGTTATTTGATATTATGTCATCAGGTCCGTCAAACTCACCTTTCATGCACTTTGCTAAAAAATACGCAGTGGACGGTGTCAGTGATCTTGGTTTCTCCATTGCGAACGCGAGCAAGGACGTTGGCTATTTTCTCGCCATGGTCGAAGAAATGGGGGTGCGCGTAGAGATCGCAGAAGGTACATCTGCCAATCTGCAAGGCGCACTGGACGCTGGTATTGGGGATGGTAATGTACCAGAAATTTTTGACTTTTTTATGACTTAAAAATGAATCATACTGAAAGAGATCACAATCAATCTTTTTGGAAAATAGACATCATAACAAATTTTTGTAGTAAGTTTGGGTGAGACTTACGTCAACACACCGTTCATGAAGAAGGTCCTCCACATTACGAAGCGAAAGCGGGAAACCGACATACAGCATTACTACAAGTCGGATGATGTCTGGACTGGTTTTAAAGTAGCAAATCACCGACTCAAGACGCCAATGAGTTGCAGATTGATGGCATTACGACGACTATTTAACACCAACGGAGGAAAACATGAAAAAACTTAAACTGGCTTTTTTGGGCGGGGCTTTAAGCCTAGCTGCATTGAGCGCTTCGGCTGAAACGTTTCGATGGGCCTCAAATACCGATCCACAAACTATGGATCCCCACGCCGTAAACTCTGCGCCCGTGTTGTCTTTCCTGAACAATATATATGAAGGTCTTGTGCGCCGGAATCAGGGGATGTCAATCGAAGGCTCGCTCGCGCAATCTTGGGAACCGCTCAATGGTGAAAATGGCTGGCGGTTTAACCTGCGCCAAGGCGTAAAATTCCAGGACGGATCGGCATTCAATGCCGAGGATGTCATGTTTTCCTATGAACGTGCGTCAAATGAAGTTGCGGATGTACGGTCTTGGTTCGCACCAGTCAAAGAGGTGCGCGTTGTTGATGCGTATACTGTAGATTTTGTCACGAAAGCGCCAAACCCCTTATTTCCAGATTCTATCGCAAATTTCATGATCCTTGATAAAGGCTGGGCCGAAGCAAACGGCGCAGAACTACCAGCGCGCGACGCAGAAAACTTTGCGACGATGAACGTAAACGGCACCGGCCCGTTTAAATTAGACAGTCGAGATCCCGGGATCAAAACAGTGCTGGTCCCCAATGGTAGCTGGTGGGGCGACGTAGAGCACAATATCACCGAAGCCGTGTTCACGCCGATTGGAAATGCAGCAACCGGTCTTGCTGCTTTGTTATCGGGCGAGATTGATTTTATCCAGCCAATTCCTTTACAAGATATTGCGCAGGTTGAAAGCCGCGACGGGTTTCGCGTTCTTGAAGGCGAAGAAACACGCGTGATCATGTTTGGCTTTGGCCATGAACATGATGAGCTGCTTTATTCGTCGGATGTCAGCGGATCAAACCCGTTTCAAGATGTTCGCGTCCGTCAGGCCGCAGCGCATGCAATCGACATCGCGTCGATCGATAGGGTGTTGTTTAGGGGTAAGATTGAGGGCGCCTCACAATTGGTTCCAGCAGGCATTTCCGGCTATTCAGAGGCCAATTCAACCCGCCCGGCCTATGACCCCGAGCGCGCCAAAGCCTTGCTGGCCGAAGCCGGTTATCCCAATGGGTTTAGCTTTGGTTTGAAATGCCCGAATGATCGCTACATCAATGATGAAGCCTTGTGCCGGGCCGCCGCGTCCATGTTTGCAGCCGTTGGCTTGAATGCTGAGCTAAGCACTGGCCCCGTGCGCGATTACTGGCCGCAGCTGCGCGAAGATGCATTTGATATGTATTTGCTCGGCTGGTCCCCTGGAACCTTCGATATGGAGCATCCAATCCGGTTTTTGATGTCGACACCAAATTCTGAAAAGAAACTGGGATCATGGAATTTTGGAGGCTATTCGAACCAACGCGTTGATGCGCTACTGCCCGGTATTCAACAGGAAATTAACCCGGCTGCGCGTCAGGCTATGGTCGATGAAGTCGTGGAAATCACGCAGGCAGAGGTCGCATATATCCCGCTTTATACGCAGCCACTCATTTGGGCATCGAAAGACAATATAAACTTGACACAACGTGCGGACAATTTCTTCATGTTGCGCTGGGTCAGCGTAAACTGATCCAAATTTAAGGCAAACGGGCGATGGCATACTTTATCCTGAAGCGGATCGTACAATCCGTATTCGTGATGGTGGCTGTCGCCTTTTTGGCTTTTTCCTTATTTCGCTTCGTCGGAGATCCGATCACGCAGATGACGGGGGTTGAAACCTCGATAGAAGATCAGGAACGTCTGCGCGAGGAGCTGGGATTAAACGATCCATTTATATCGCAATTTCTGCGGTTTACACGCGAGATGCTGCAGAGCGATTTTGGCTTTTCATACCGAACCCGCCAACCGGTCGCGAATATGATCGCCGATCGCATTCCTGCAACGCTTGAACTGGGCGTCGTGGCCTTGATTATCTCTCTTTTGGTGGGCGTACCGGCAGGCGTGTATACAGCGTTAAAACCCCGCGGCGTTTTGAGTCAAACCATTTTGATGACCACGCTGGTTGGTGTGTCGATCCCAACCTTTGTGATCGGCATCATGTTGATCTTCATCTTTGGGGTCCAATTGGGCTGGCTGCCAACGTTCGGGCGCGGCGGCACGGTGGCAATTGGCAATTGGGACAGCTCGTTCTTTACCCTTAATGGTTGGCGCGCATTGCTTTTACCTGCGATCACCCTTGGCGTTTACCAATTGACGCTTACGATGCGTTTGGTACGCGCTGAGATGATGGAGGTGATGCGATCCGATTATATCCGCTTTGCCATGGCGCGCGGTGTTCCCATGAGGCGCCTGCATTATAAACATGCTCTGCGGAACACAATGGTGCCCGTGATCACCATTGTCGGGCTACAATTTGGCGGTGTTATCGCGTTTTCGATCGTGACGGAAAGCGTTTTTCAATGGCCTGGCATGGGATTGTTGTTTCTGGAATCGATCCGTTTCGTTGATATTCCGGTGATGGGCGTCTATCTTGTGGTGATCGCTTTTTTCTTTGTGCTGGTAAACCTTGTGGTCGACTTGCTTTACGTGGCCATCGATCCACGCCTTCGAATTAAAGAAGCGTCATGAGCGCCTTTTTGAAAAAATATGAAGGCCTGTGGCTGTTTCTGCATTCGCCCGCGGCAATCATTGCGGCGGCAGTTGCAGCCTTGATTGTTTTCGGAGCGGTGTTTGCCTCTTGGATCGCATTGGTGAACCCTTACGATCTTGCATCTTTCAGCTTGTTTGACGGCTTGTTGCCGCCAGTTTGGCAAGACGGCGCAAACTCAAAATACCTGTTGGGCACGGATGATCAAGGCCGTGATATGATCTCATCGATCCTATATGGCGCGCGGCTATCGCTGATCATTGGCTTATCGGCTTTGGCGATTGCAGCGGTTCTCGGCGTGGGGCTTGGTTTGGCGGCCGGGTATTATGGCGGTCGGTTTGATGTCGTCGTGATGCGGATCGCGGATGTGCAATTGGCATTGCCGGCTATCCTGACCGCCCTCTTGATTGATGGCATGGCGCGGGGAATTTTGCCACAAGCCATTCAGCAAGAATTACGCGTTATGGTTTTAACCCTCGCCATTGCGCTGTCGCTTTGGGATAACTTCGCCCGCACAGCGCGCGCATCAACTTTTGTGGAGATGAACAAAGAATACGTACAGGCCGCCATTATGATGGGCCAACGCCCGTTGCGGGTGATGTTTGTCCATATCCTGCCCAATATTCTTGGCCCGCTTTTGGTAATCATGACGGTTGACTTGGCCTCTGCGATTTTGCTCGAAGCCACCCTGTCTTTTTTGGGGATTGGGTTGCCTGCCGATAGCCCCAGCCTAGGCACGTTGATCCGCATTGGCATGCAATTTCTTTTATCGGGTGAATGGTGGATTTTATGGATCCCCACCTTGGTCCTTGTTGCCTTGGTGGTGTCCATCAATATCCTTGGTGATTTTCTACGTGACATTTTTAATCCAAGGTTACGCTAGATGCTAACAATCACAGGTTTAACCGTAAAGTTTCCGTCTCGGTTTGGCGATTTTACCGCTATTGAAAATGTGGATATGAGCATCAAAGCGGGTGAAATTCACGGATTGGTCGGTGAAAGTGGCGCGGGAAAATCAACTGTCGGGGCTGCCGTAATCGGGCTGCTTCAATCGCCTGGTTACGTTGCAAGTGGAACCTTATTATTGGGCGAAACCGACCTACAGGCCCTGACATTTACACAAGCCCATGAGATCCGCGGCGCTAGAATTTCGATGATCTTTCAGGATCCTCAAACCAGTTTAAACCCGTTGATGACGATTGAGGATCAATTGATCGAAACGATTCAAGCTCATTCAGATATCAGCGATACCGCAGCACGAAAACAGGCGGTTGATCTGCTGGAAGAAATCGGAATTGAAAATGCGTCTGAACGCATAAAAGCCTATCCTCATCAATTTTCTGGCGGCATGAGGCAACGGGTTGTGATTGCATTGGCGATCTGTACCGATCCCGACTTGATCATCGCAGATGAACCGACAACAGCCTTGGATGTTGCAGTGCAATCGCAGGTTCTTAACCTGATCCAACGATTGGCCAAACAGCGCCAGATTGCCTTCATGTTGATTACACATGATATCGGCGTCATAGCGCAAGTGGCTGATCGCGTGACGGTCATGCGAAACGGCCGCGTCATGGAGGCCGGTGAAACAGCTCAGGTTTTAGGGGCCCCAAAAAACCTTTACACCCGCGCTTTGATGGACGCAGTACCGCCACTCGATCGCAAAATTGATCGCTTTCGCGTTCCCAAAGATGACCGCATCGCCTCGTCGCGGGGCAAAATGGCAGAGCGCTGGCTACTTGAAGGGCAACAGCACGACCTTACGGGGCTGAGCGTGCACAACCTTACCGTAACGTTCGAGGGGCCACGCACATCCTTTTTTCGTAAGCCCCCAATCTACGTTGCGCTGAATAATGTCACATTAAACATTAAGCCCGGATCGATCATGGGGTTGGTAGGGGAAAGTGGATCTGGAAAATCAACATTGGCAAAAGTAATCACCGGCCTTGTGACGCCCCAAAGCGGGGAGATGCAATTGGGCGGTGCGGTGCTGCCAATTGGAAAATCCCGAAATCGCCACCATCTGTCACGACAGCTGGTGCAAATGGTCTTTCAAGATCCATATTCCAGTCTGAATTCTCGCCATTCTGTGGGGGATATTTTAACCGAACCACTGTGGTTCTATGGCTTTATCAAAAACCCGGTCGAGCGCAAAAATATGGCGGCTTCGATGCTGTCTTTGGTAGGGATGCCGCCAGATGCGATCAACAAATACCCGCATCAATTTTCGGGCGGTCAACGTCAACGTATTGCAGTCGCCCGCGCGCTTCTTGCGCGCCCGCGATTTCTGATTTGCGATGAACCCACTTCTGCGCTGGATGTTTCGATCCAAGCCGAGATTTTAAATTTGCTGAAAGAGCTTCAAGCGACATTTGGACTGACGATCCTGTTTATCAGCCATAATCTTGCCGTGGTGCGGCAAATGGCCGATGATACCGCTGTTTTGCGAAATGGCAGCGTTGAAGAGGTCAATACCACAGACGCAGTTTATGAGGCTCCTCAAGCAGAATATACCAAATCACTGCTTGCGCAAACGCCGGTGATGCCACCGTCTTGGAGAACATAGGCCTATGCTCAAATTATACGGATATGACACGATCAATACCTTAAAGATACTGATGCTCTTGTTTGAAACGGGATCAGATTTTGAATTTATACCGATCAATATTCGCACAGGCGAGCAACACAGCCCTGATTTTCGTGCGGTAAACCCTGCCGGAAAGGTGCCCGTAATATGGAATGACGGTCGTCACCAAACAGAATCAAATGCGATCCTTCTCAGCTTGGCCAAGAAAGCCAGCTGGGGTCTTGTGGCAGACCCTTCCTTGCAAGCTGACATAACAACCTGGCTGTTTTATCAGGCCTCGGCCCAAGGGCCCTATTTTGGGCAAATCGAATATTGGGCAAGATTGGCAAAAACGCCCAATCCAGCTGCATCCGCCCATTACGGTGCAATCGCCAGCCGGTCTGTTGAATATCTCAATGATCAACTGAACACCAAGAAATATCTCTGTGGAGATGTATATACGATTGCCGACATCGCGCTGTTTCCATGGCTGCGCATACATAAACATCTTGGTCTATCACTTGAAAATGCGGAAAATCTATCGCGTTGGCATGAGGCTATTTTGGCAAGACCGGCGACTGAGGAAGCGCTCACTTTTTTTAATGGTATCTCTTCTTAGGCCTTAAGGGCTTTTTAAATATATTGATAAAATACGCGTATCAATAATTGATTTATTTTAATGATTAGGCGGCATATCAAAGGTTCAAGCCGGCCTGCGCTACTGTTTAACAGGTCAAATCAATGCTGAAAGCCTGCTTGGTCACAACGATTTCAAGAGCGCATTAATCGCATGTTTTTGATCAGCGGGCGCGGCTGCGACGCACCGGTTTAAACACAGGATAAAAAAAGCCGATCCTACCATTCATAAACCTCCATATGGTCGGCCTCGATAAAATACCCGGTCTGCCCGATATCGGTTGATTGAAGCTGCGTGCGCATACCCCCAGTAACCCACACCGGATCCCATAATTGATCGCCTGGCCAAGGCGCCTTCGCCTGCACCAAAACAAGCTGATTGGCCGGAGGCGGCGGCGTGTGAATACACGCCCCAACATAAGGCACCAACATGAAATCCCGTACACCCTCAGCGCCAATATCAAACGGAATGATAAAGCCGGGCATCCGAATATAGGCCCCGTCCAGCGCGTCGTTCAATTTGATCGCATTTTCATCATAAACGGGGTTCCAAAAATCATTCACCTCGTCAATCTCGCCTTCAGCAATAATTTCTGCATAAGGCACACCGGGGGGGATTAAATCATCCCACATAATCAACTTTGGGGTTTTGGCATGGGCCATTTTCGCGCTGGTAATCATACTGGCAAAAAGCAATAAAGAGGTTCTGCGGTTGATCATGTGAGCGGCCATACCTTCGCTATTAAGTGTGCACGATCATACCATCGGCAACAGAAAGTTTATAGGCCCGTAAAGCAGGTA
>Ga0228674_1001795_pt1 | contig 12417 bp, 19 predicted proteins | sample 1D_rmetaG_FD_189054 | JGI IMG/M metagenome (GOLD analysis project Ga0228674, IMG submission 189054) | Seawater microbial communities from Monterey Bay, California, United States - 1D_r | ecosystem: Environmental > Aquatic > Marine > Coastal | place: USA: California | collected 2016-09-26
TGTAATAACTTTTATAAAGTAGTTACACTAAAGATAGTTATTACATAAGAGTTATTACATTAAAGAAGTAAAGATAAAAGATAGTTATTACATTAATGTTTAACTTAGTGTGTTATTTATGATAGTGGACATAGGTCATTAAACTCTAATGTAATAACATACCTATATAACAATAATAATATTTGTACTTGACAGAGTTATTACATTAATGTTAAACTATACATAGTCACATATCATAAAAGCAATAATACTATTGTGACTACGTGCTGTGAGTAACTACACATATGTTGTAACTGTGTGTCTCCTCTCCCTCCTCTCTGTAACAATTACAATGTAACTACTAGTTATTTGCAGCACGTACTTTTGCTTTAATAAACTTTTTCCTTGACAATGAAACATAAACAAGTACAACTATATGCATCAGAAGATGTTTTAACAGACTTCTACAACGCTTTAGCTGACAATGATACTCGTGCTATGCGTAAGGTACACATTCCTAAGAGTGATGTATTCTATGTACGTGAGGCTATTCATGTTCGTACAGGTGAGTGGTACACGTTAGATCACGTAGAGAGAGCTATGTATTTAGAGGGACACCTTAAGCGTTACGAGGTGTTAGACCCTGATAGGGAACGTGAATATGGCAGGTAGAGATTACAAGAGAGAGCGGCAGCTACAGAGTACTCCTAGAGAATTAGCTCGTAACGCTGCTCGTAAGAAAGCTAGACGTAAGTTAGAGGCTACTGGTAAAGTTAAGAAGGGTGACGGTAAGGATGTTGATCATAAGAATGGTAACCCTTTAGATAACTCTAAGAAGAACTTGAGAGTAACGACTAAGAAAGCTAACCGTAGCTTCCCTCGTAATAGTAAAGCTGGAAAGAAGTAGTATGGCTAGAGATTCTAGACTAGAACGTGCTGGTGTATCAGGTTTTAACAAGCCTAAGCGTACTCCTGATCACCCTACTAAGTCACACGTAGTTGTAGCTAAAGAAGGTGATACTATTAAGACTATACGTTTTGGTCAGCAAGGAGTTAGTGGTGCAGGTAAAAACCCTAAGTCAGCAGGAGAGAAAGCACGTAAGAAGTCTTTTAAAGCTCGCCATGCTAAGAACATTGCTAAAGGCAAGACTAGCGCAGCATACTGGGCTGACAAGGTAAAGTGGTAGTATGAGTGATCTTAAACTTCCTGTAGCCCTTGTAGCAGCGATGGCTATACAGCTTGTAGCTGCTGTGTGGTGGGTATCTAAACAGGCTCACACTATTGAGGTGTTACAGCAAGATGTTGTAGATATGAAGACTTACATGAACTCTATGGATATTGACTTAGAAGCGTTGATAGAGTTTGCTACGTTTACTGAGAATAGATGGGCTGAAGAGTACAGCAACGATATGACATACGAGAGAGTGTTTGGCACTAAGGAGCTTGTAGTAGAATGACTCTTATCTCTCATATGCCTTTACCTAGTATGCCTTTCCAGACACATGAGAACATCGTGTTTGAGAAAGCTGATAAAGATAGGTCACACAGGAATAACATAGAAGAGAAGCCAGAGCCTAACCTAGTTACGCCTGACACACCTGTAGAGGACTTGAAGTTAGTTAATCAGATGTACGCCTATAACCCTGACCCTAATAAGCTACGTAAGCCTGACGGTCAGATAGTTAACTTTATTGTAGCTTAGCATGTGGGTAGGTATCATATTAATGTGTGCTAATCCTTCAGCTATGTCGTGTCAGATAGTAGCTAAGCCTGATGTGTTCTACAGTAAAGAGTCTTGTGTTAATGAGACTAAACAGGTAGCTGCTAATATGATGCAGCAGGGTTTATATGCTAATCCTCAGTGTCATCAAATTAGTAAGAGTGTTTAACAATGCAAAAGAAGAGTAAGAGTACAGTCAACGCTGCAGGTAACTACACTAAGCCTACTATGCGTAAGAACCTGGTAGCTAAAGTAAAGGCTGGTGGTAAGGGTGGAAAGCCTGGACAGTGGTCAGCACGTAAGGCTCAGATGGTAGCTAAGCAATACAAAGCTAAGGGTGGGGGCTACAAGTCGTGAAAGCTCCTCAGAAGTCACTCAAGAAGTGGACTAAAGAGAAGTGGGGTACTAAGTCAGGTAAGCCCTCTACTCAAGGTAAGAAGGCTACAGGTGAGCGTTACCTACCCAAGAAAGCTAGGGATGCTCTTACACCTGCTGAATACGCCGCTACAAGTGCAGCTAAGCGTAAGGGTACGAAGGCAGGTAAGCAATTTGTATCTCAACCAAAGAAGATAGCTAAGAAGACAGCGAAGTATAGGAAGTAGTATGATGATGAGTTTAATGCTTGGGGAGCCACCAGAGGTAGACCCTAAGAATAAAGATCGTGCAGAGACATACTGGATGTATGGTGAATCTGCAGAAGAGTTAGGCAAGGCTTGGGATAAAGATACTGAGACTGCTGCTCTTAAGACTTGTGGTAACTGTGATTACTTTGACAATAGTGCCCGTACTTTAAAAGCGTTGAATATTGAGTCAGGCTTAGGTGCTTGTACTAAGTTTAAGTTTGTGTGTAGTCAAGAGAAGTCCTGTCAAGCATGGGATTGTAAAGAAACAATGATGGAAGAGGTTTAATAATACAATGAACAAAGGCATGAAAGCATTAAAGAAAGAAGCACCAGAAGTAGCTAAGAAGATGGGTTACATGATGGGCGGTATGAGCAAGAAGAAAAAAGACATGATGGGTGTTGGTATGGCCTATGGTGGTATGTCTAAGAAGAAGACAGGCTACAACAAGGGTGGTTTGTGTGGTGCAGATGTACCAGCAGCACGTCCTATTAAGAAGGGTAAGTAATGAAGTACTACCATAAATACAAAGAAGCACTTGAAGATAAAGGCTATCGTGTAGATGAGCATGGCTATGTGTGGGACTCTACAGGTAATCAGGCTGCAGGTGAAGACAACTACGGTAACGTACAGAGTAAAGACCCTAATGTAACAGCTATCTGTCAAGAAGCTGAAGCAGCTATGACTGAAACACCTAAGCCACGTGCTAAAAAGGCTACGAAGAAAGAGGAACCTAAACATGAAGAGACTCTGGAAATGGTACGGGCGCGTGACGAGAATGGACATTTCATTGCTGATGATCCCAGTACACCTGATGTAAATGAGGCTTGGGTAGTTAAGACTGTCAAGAAGGCTATTAAGAAGAAGTAATATGGTGCAAACTCGTGATTATAACACTGTAACAAAAGGCTTGACTATTACCGCCACATCAGGTGGTTCTAATTCTAATGTTATATATACGTGTCCTAATAACTTTGATGCAGAGATAGACTTCCTGCATATCTCTAACGGCGGCACAGCTAATCACAATGTAAGTTTGCAGTGGTATCATGCAGAAACAAATACGTATCATCACATCTTAAATGATAAAGCTATTGCAGGTAAAGATGTGTATAACGTTATAACGTCAGACAGGATATACTTACACTCAGGTGATAAGATAACAGCATTTGATGGTACTAGTGGTTCACTAGAAGTGTTTCTGTCAGGTAAAGAGTTCTATAACCCTAACAGATTTGCATAACGGGTATGTACATTTTATATCTACTACATAACTAATATATAAGTATAACTATCTCCACGCACATAGCAAAAAGGAGATAGTGCAATGTTTAAGAATTTACTAACACGTATTCAGAACCATCAGCAGCGTAGAGCAGACTACTGGGTTTTAAAGAATATGTCTAGCAAAGAGCTACACGATATAGGTATATCAAGAGGAGAGATATACAATCGTGTATACGGCAACGAACAGTGAGGTTAAATAAGGAGTTTCCCCTTATTCTAAGTTTAGCTGTTTTAGCTAATGTATCATCAGGTGATACAGATAGACAGACAGGTAGTGGGCTTAGAAGAGGGGGTTCCTACAGTGATAGATCCAGTAACCGCTATAGGTTTAGCAACTACCGCATTTAACGCTCTTAAGAAGGGCATTGCGGTAGGTAAGGACTTACAAGACATGGGCGGTCAGCTAACACAATGGGCTGGTGCTATAAGTGACTTAGACTTTGCTGACAGACAGAACGCTAAACCACCTTGGTATAAAACCCTTGGTGGTGGCGTTCAAGCAGAAGCAATGGAGATATTCGCAGCTAAGAAGAAAGCTGAGTCTATGCGTAAGGAACTGAAGGATTACATCTGTGTTATGTATGGTCCTTCACACTGGGATGAGCTTCTACGTATTGAGGCTGATATAAGAAAGCAGAAGAAAGAACACGATCATAAACGAATAGAGATGCAGCGTAAGTTAATAGAGTGGGGAGCAGGGTTTGTGTTGTTCCTAGTTATTACGGGTAGTCTTGTTGGTTTAATTTACTTAAGGACGTTACAATGACCAGACAACTAACAGAAAACCAGCAGCGGTTCTTAGAAGTACTGTTTGATGAAGCAGGTGGTGACGTAGTTGCCGCTAAGAAGTTGGCAGGGTATAGTGAAGCATCTAGCACAGGTGCTATTGTAGAATCGCTTAAGGATGAGATAGCAGATAAGACACGTACTTACTTTGCTCGCACTGCACCTAAAGCTGCTATGGCTATGGTTGGTGCTTTATATGACCCTACTGAACTAGGTATTCGTGATAAGATGTCAGCAGCTAAAGACTTACTTGATCGTGCAGGGCTTGGTAAGGTAGACAAGATTGATGTAGGTTCAAGTAGTGGTGGGGTGTTTATCCTGCCATCCAAGGAAGGTAAAAACGAGTAGTAATGAATCGTGAATCTTTGGGGTATTGGGAGCTACCCAAACCACACAAAGGTGAAGAGAGACAGTGGCACGTAATAGTTAGAACAACACGCACCGTGCCTTTTGGATACAGAGTACACCCTGAGAAAGAAAAGTTATTAGAACCCATACCAGATGAGTTAGAAGCATTAGAGCTTGCAAAGCGTCACTTAAAGCAGTATGGTTACCGTGAAGTTGCTATATGGCTACATAGACAGACAGGCCGCTATATCTCACACATGGGTTTAAAGAAAAGGGTAGACATTGAGCGAAGACGTAAGAAAGCAGCTACAATTAAGCGCAAGCTTGCCAAGCGGCTCGAAGAAACGTTACAGGAGATCAAAAGGCTCGAAGAAGAAAACATCGGAGCCTACCGTATCATCCCCCCAAAAGATTGAACCTGTAGTAGAGACTGTAGCAGCACAAGTAAAAGCTCCTGAGTTTGACGTTGATATTGCTCAAGAAGTAGTATTCAAACCAAACCCAGGACCACAGACAAGCTTCCTAAGCGCATCTGAAAGGGAAGTTTTGTATGGTGGGGCGGCTGGTGGTGGTAAGAGTTATGCCATGCTGGCTGACCCACTTCACGGTTTAAATGACCCTAACTTTAGTGGTCTATTAGTACGCCATACTACGGAGGAATTACGTGAGCTTATACAGAAAAGCCAAGAGTTATATCCTAAAGCCGTTCCAGGTATTAAGTGGTCTGAGCGTAAAAGTCAGTGGATTAGTCCAAGGGGCGGTAGGCTTTGGATGTCGTACCTTGACAAAGACATGGACGTTACTCGTTACCAAGGTCAAGCGTTTAACTGGATCGGGTTCGACGAACTAACGCAATGGCCTACTCCCTATGCGTGGGACTATATGCGAAGTCGCTTGAGGTCTGCACACAGTAGTAGTTTAGGTTTGTACATGCGTGGTACTACTAACCCTGGTGGAAGCGGTCATGCATGGGTTAAGAAGATGTTCATTGACCCTTCACCTTCTAATAAAGCTTTCTGGGCTACGAACATTGAGACAGGTGATACTATCACATTCCCTAGAGGGCATAGCCGTGAAGGGGAACCGTTATTTAAGCGCAGGTTTATTCCTGCTAGTCTGTTTGACAATCCTTATCTAGCAGACACTGGTGACTACGAAGCAATGCTTCTGTCACTACCAGAGCACCAACGCAAGCAACTGCTTGAGGGTAACTGGGATGTTAACGAAGGAGCAGCGTTCCCTGAATTTAATAGAAGCATTCACGTTGTTGACCCTATCGACATCCCTGACTCCTGGCCTAAGTTTAGAGCTTGCGACTATGGTTACGGCTCCTACACAGGAGTACTCTGGTTCGCTGTTGCACCAAACGAACAGTTGGTTGTATACAGAGAGCTTTATTGTTCTAAGGTTACTGCTACGGATCTAGCTGATCTTATCTTAGATGCTGAAGCAGATGACGGGACTCTAAGATACGGCGTGTTAGACTCGTCCCTCTGGCATAAAAGAGGTGATACTGGCCCGTCACTTGCAGAGCAGATGAATATGAAGGGTTGTCGTTGGCGTCCTTCAGATCGCTCTCGTGGCTCAAGGGTTGCAGGTAAGAACGAGATTCACCGCCGTTTGCAGGTGGATGAGTTCACTGAACTACCAAGACTTGTGTTCTTCTCCACCTGCACCAATACCATAGCGCAAATACCTACTATTCCGCTAGACAAGAAGAACCCTGAAGACGTGGATACAAATGCTGAAGATCACTTGTATGACGCACTACGTTACGGTATAATGACTAGACCACGTAGTTCAATCTGGGACTTCAACCCAGCAAAACAAAACTCTGGCTTTCAGATGTCAGACTCAACTTTTGGATACTAAGTAAATGGCAGAAATAGATGATCTCTCCTTTGAAACAGACGAAGTAGTAGCAGCCGAATCAAGTGATGACAGTCTGTTTAGCAGCTTAAACAACATCGTAGGTTTTGTAACAGATCGCTTTAAACGTGCAGAGGATTCACGATTTGCTGATGAAGAACGTTGGCTACGCTCCTATCGTAACTACCGTGGTATCTACGGACCAGAAGTACAGTTCACATCTAGCGAGAAGTCTAAGGTATTTGTTAAAGTAACTAAGACTAAAACGCTAGCTGCGTATGGACAGATAGTTGACGTATTATTCGGTAACAATAAGTTCCCTCTTTCTGTTGAGCCATCTGTTCTACCAGACGGTGTAGCAGAATCCGTACACATCAATGTTGATCCTAATGCTGGCCCAGCGCAGGGTGCATTATCAGAAGCCTTTGGTGCAGAACCTTCTAAGCCTTACTTGATTGGTCCTGACACAAAGCTAGAACCTGGTGAAACACGTACTACTCTAATGAAACGTTTGGGTGGTATTCAGAACAAGCTAGCCCCTGTAAGTGACAAGATCATTGAGGGTGACGGTACTACGCCTACAAGTGTTACATTCCATCCTGCTATGGTAGCAGCTAAGAAGATGGAAAAGAAGATTCATGATCAGCTAAACGAGTCTGGTGCATCTAAGCATTTACGTAGTATGGCCTTTGAGATGGCTCTATTAGGTACGGGTGTAATGAAAGGCCCGTTTGCTATAGATAAAGAATACCCTAACTGGAATGAAGAAGGTGATTACGATCCGCTAGTCAAGACTGTACCTGCTACTAACCACGTTAGCGTGTGGAACTTCTATCCTGATCCAGAAGCTACAAGCATGGATGATGCTGAGTATGTTGTAGAGCGCCACAAGATGTCTCGCAATCAGCTACGTGGTCTGCGTGGACGCCCTTACTTTATAGATGACTCTATTCAAAAAGCTATCGACATTGGTGCTGATTATGTACGTAAGCACTGGGAGATGAAGATGGAAGATGACGATAGTCACCCATCTGAAACGGAGCGCTGGGAAGTGTTAGAGTTCTGGGGCTTTGTTGATACAGACTTACTAGAAGAGAACGGCATTAAAATACCTCGTGAGTTGAGTAAGCTAGCAGAAGTAAATGCTAACATATGGATATGTAATGGTCAGATTATCCGTTGTGTACTTAACCCATTCAAACCAACACGTATTCCTTATCATTCTGTACCATATGAGCACAACCCATATAGCTTCTTTGGTGTAGGTATTGCAGAGAATATGGATGATACACAGACATTAATGAACGGCTTTATGAGAATGGCTGTAGACAATGCTGTATTATCTGGTAACCTATTGATTGAAATAGATGAAACAAACTTGGTTCCAGGACAGGATCTGTCTGTGTACCCTGGCAAAGTGTTCCGCAGACAGGGGGGTGCACCAGGACAAGGCATCTTTGGCACGAAGTTCCCCAACGTTGCTGCAGAGAATATGCAACTCTTTGATAAAGCTAGAGTCTTGGCTGATGAAAGTACGGGATTCCCCAGCTTTGCACACGGTCAGACAGGTGTATCAGGAGTGGGCCGCACTGCTAGTGGCATTAGTATGCTTATGTCTGCAGCTAATGGTTCTATTCGCTCTGTAGTTAAGAACGTAGATGATTACCTGTTAGCACCTATGGGTCGTGCATTCTTTGCCTTTAATATGCAGTTTGACTTTGATGAAGGTATCAAGGGTGACCTAGAGGTTATGGCTAACGGTACTGAGTCATTGATGGCTAACGAAGTACGCTCACAGCGTCTAATGCAGTTCTTGGGTGTAGTACAGAACCCAGCCCTAGCACCTTTCGCTAAGATGGACTACATCATTCGTGAGATTGCTAAGAGCATGGACCTTGATCCTAACAAGGTGACTAACTCTATGCAGGATGCAGCTATCCAAGCTGAGATTCTTAAAGGGTTCCAACAACCTGCTCCACCCCCTGAAGCAGCTATGGGTGGCCCAGCGCCAGTAGGACAAGAAGGTCCAGCAGTTCCAGCAGGGGCAGCAGCACAGGATCAGACAGGCGCAGGTGGCGGTACTATCGGTACAGGCGTAGCACCAGCACCAGGTGAGGAAGGCTTCTCTGGTAATGTCGCTTAAAGCATTCGTAAACAATAAAGCTGAGTGGGATGCATTTTGTGGAGAGTTAGACGCAGAGATAGCTGTAATGCAGACACGCTTAGAGCAATCAGAGCATACGGTAGAGATTCACAAGACGCAAGGCGGTATACTTGCACTACGTAGACTAAAATACTTGAGGGATAAAGTTAATGGCATTAAATGAAGACGAACAAACAGAAGCTGTATTCAAGTCTAGTCGTACAGATGTAGATCCTGTATCAGGCAACGAAGTACCACCTGGATCTTTACCAGAAGAAGTACGTGATGATATTCCTGCAATGTTAAGTGAAGGAGAGTATGTTGTCCCTGCTGATGTTTTACGCTTTTATGGGGTCAAGTTCTTTGAAGACTTACGTGCACAAGCTAAGATGGGCTTGGCTGAAATGGAATCTAATGGTCGTATTGGTGGTGAGCCTATCGAAGAGGAAACAGGTGAAGCTGGTATTTCTGATGAAGACCTTATGGCTATCATGGCTCAAGCCCCACAAGAAGAACAAGCGGTAGGCGCTGCTAATGGTGGTCTTATGGGCTTTCAACAAGGTGGTTTAAGCTTTCCTGAGTATATATCGCAACCTGACTTATCACAGTTCGGTATGGCTGGTACAGGCTCCCAAGGTGGTTTAGAGTATCGCAAATTCGTTAATGATGCTGGTATGACTATAACTATACCCTTCTATAATGGAGAACCTATGGGTATGATCCCACCAGGTTATACAGAAGGTGAAGCTCCTACTAGTGACGAAAAAGATGCAGAAGGATGGGATGACAATGATGAACGTTTATCTGCAGCAGAAGAAATGCAGAAAAGAAAAGATAGAATGTCTGGAGATGGCGGGTTTGATGTAGCTTCTATACCTACAGATAAACTAGCACAGACTGCTAAAGGTCTATCCACTATGAATAGTGTTGCTACAGGTCTTGCCTCTTTTGCAGGGCTACCCTTTTCTGCTCTTGTTAATACAGCAGGTGCAGCACAGTATAATGATGTTCTAGATCGTTTAGAAGCAGAAGACCCAGAAGCATTTAAAGAGTCTGGCTTAGAACGTAAAGGTTCTATCTTTGGTGGTGAGTCTGGTTTGTTTGAGGGACTAGCTGATTTAGACGGAGATAAGAAAAAATCATTCGGTGACACATGGTTAGGAGACTTCTTAGGCTTTGACGGTGAGGCAGGTATTAAAGAAGGTAACCCAGGATTGAGAGCATCGTTTGGTGGTGCACGTAGAACTGAAAGGGATGACTCTAGTTCAGAAGAGCCAGCCGCTACAGCACCAACTGAACTTACTGATGCTGAAAGGTATGAAAGAGATGAAGCTAGGTTTAGTAGTGCTTCAGGTGATAGAGTAGATAGAGAAAGACAAGAGCAAAGAATACGTGACATAGTTTCAGGTGCAATACAACCTAAAGACGCAGATGAAGAACGAGAGTTTAATACTGTAATATCTGCAGCGGCTGGATAACTAAATAAATAACTATAAGGCTACCTGGCAGTAATGCTGGCCCCAACATAAGGAGTAAACAATGGCTGAAGTAGAACAAGTAGAGGTGCAATCAGCATCACATTTACGTAACATGGCACGAGTTAATCGTGATGAAGAAGAACTACGTGAGCTTATGAAACAAGCTGGCATGGTGCAAGAAGACAATGAAACGCAGGAAGAAACCACTGATAGTGAATCCGATAGCGAAAGCTCTGAGGACACCTCAGTTCAGGCAGAAAGTAATACTGAACAAAAAGAGGAAACACCAGCTAAAGCCAAAGCACAAAAAGAAGATAATACAAACTTAAGTGCTGAAGAGAAAACGTTTAAGCAACGCTATGGTGATCTTCGTCGGCACATGCAAGAGAAAGACAAGGAAGTAGCTACTAAGCTAGAAAAGCTAGAGAAGCAACTAGATGCAGCTACTAAGAATGAGCTTGTACTACCTAAGTCAAACGCAGAGATAGAAGCTTGGGCTAAGAAGTATCCAGACGTAGCAGGTATCGTAGAAGCTATTGCTACAAAGAAAGCTGATGAGAAGTCTGCATCACTAGATACTCGCTTGAAAGAGATTGAAGAGTTACGCATTACAGCTAAGCGTGAGAAAGCTGAAGCTGAACTAGCGGCTATACATCCTGACTTTAGTCAGATTCGCTCTGATGATATATTCCATGAATGGGCTAAGGATCAACCTAAGTGGGTACAAGATGCTCTGTATGAGAATATAGATGACGCTAAGTCTGTAGCTCGTGTGATTGACTTGTACAAAGTTGATAAAGGCATCACTGGTAAGAAGACATCTAGTAATGATAAAGAAGCTGCATCTTCTGTCCGTACAAAACGCAACACTACACCAGAGCATGATGAAGCATCTAAGTATATAAGAGAATCACAAGTAGACAAGATGTCTATGAAAGAATATGAAAAGCGCATGGATGAGATATTTGAAGCCCAGCGCCAAGGAAAGTTTATTTATGATATGTCAAAGAAATAGCTTGACAAACAGTGATTCATAAGTAAAACTATAGTATATACACAAAATATGTGTGTATGCTTTTATAAGCACTAACCACAATGAAGAACTACCTCAACGTATAGGCCCAGCGCATTACAGGACGGCCATCCTAATATGCAATGCTGACTACCCTAATATGAAGAGCCTCTTTCAGTGAATATGTAGTGTCTAAACTTCACGCCATATCTTTGAAAGGAATCAACAAATGGCTATTACATCCGCATCAGGTGGATTTGACGGGAACTTCTCCCCAATTATCTACTCCAAACAGGCACAGATTGCTTTACGCAAGACTGCCATTACTAACGCAATCACCAACAACTCATATTTCGGTGAGATTGCAAATCAAGGCGACACTGTTCGCATTCAAAAAGAGCCAGACGTAACAGTCAATGCTCTGCAGCGTCACACAGGTATCACTGTTGAGAAACTTGATGACTCTGACTTCTCGCTCACCATTGACAAAGCTAACTACTTTGCTTTCAAAATGGATGACATTGAAGAGCAGTTCTCAAATGTAGACTTCACATCTTTGGCTGCTGATCGTGCAGCATATAAGATGGCTGATGCAATGGACGCAGACGTATTGTCGTACCTCTCAGGTCACACTACTGCTGGTGCATTTATTGCTACATCTAGTGGCGATGCACAGCACGGCACAGCATTAAACGATGCTTCAGTAGAAGGTGAATATCTTGCAGCTAATCACTTGGACGCAACTGACTTCTCAAGCTTGACCATCTCAGGTTCTGCTACAGCAGGAGACTCAGTTCCATTAGCACCACGTTTACCAGGTGCAACTGCATTGTCAGCAACTACAGTATCTCCTTTAACAGTCATAGCTCGTATGGCTCGTAAGATGGATACAGCAAGTGTTGACTCACGTGGGCGTTGGATCTGTGTTGACCCAGTGTTCGTAGAGATGCTCAAAGACGAAGACAGTCGCGTATTAAATGCTGACTTCGGCGGTTCAGGTCTTATGAATGGCTTGGTTCTAAACAACTTGCACGGCTTCCGTGTTTATGTGTCTACGAACCTTCCAGCAAAAGGCACTGGCGCTGGTACTTCTGGTACAACTGCACAAGACGCTAACTATGGTGTTATTGTAGGTGGTCAGGACGATGCTGTTGCTTCTGCAGAGCAGATCAA
>Ga0228674_1001799_pt1 | contig 12404 bp, 10 predicted proteins | sample 1D_rmetaG_FD_189054 | JGI IMG/M metagenome (GOLD analysis project Ga0228674, IMG submission 189054) | Seawater microbial communities from Monterey Bay, California, United States - 1D_r | ecosystem: Environmental > Aquatic > Marine > Coastal | place: USA: California | collected 2016-09-26
TGCGTGAGTGTGCGCCGTGTACGCTAAATTTCTGCGAGAGCAGACTATATCGCACCTTATCCAAATCCTAAACAGTAAGAGCTACGATGAGGAATAATTATCCAGCGAAGCTCAGCGGGGGGGGGGATGTTCAGCATCAGGAGGAATAAAGGATAAGAAAGTCTAGTGGGAGAGAATTCGGATAAAGAGATCTTGCTTCGAAAGGCGTTGGTTGGAAATAGCTTGGCTGAAGAGACCCTAGCTGAAGAGACCCTAGCTGAAGAGACCCTAGCTGAAGAAACCTGAGCGAAGAAACAATAGTTGGAAAGAAGGGTTTGTGAAGCTCTCGCACCACTGGGGATGCGAGAGTTCGATTTCACAAAATTGGCTGCCCAACGTGGACTCGAACCACGAACCAAGTGATTAACAGTCACCTACTCTACCATTGAGCTATTGGGCAAAAATTCTACGGCTAATCGCGATCGATTCCCGTCGAACCGCGCGTATAGTAATGAGAAATGAGTTGAGGGTCAACACTCACTAAGCAGTTGATGCGATTCTAGTGTAGGCTACGTCCCCAATCGACGATTTGTCGGGCTATTTAGCCTTTTTTGTCGCCTGAAGTGCGTGTCAATAAACTCGGTAAAAGAAAAAGGATTTCTCCCCATCCATGAGCGAAAAATTTGAGATTCATTCACACTTCAAGCCCGCCGGTCATCAACCTCAAGCCATTGAGGGGCTTCTCGAGGGATTAGACGACGGTCTGCGTGCGCAAACTCTGCTGGGCGTGACCGGGTCAGGCAAGACGTTTACGATTGCGAATGTAATTGAGCGATCGCAAAGACCGGCTCTGGTTATGGCGCCGAATAAAACGCTTGCGGCGCAACTCTACGGAGAATTTAAGGAATTTTTTCCTAACAATGCCGTCGAGTATTTCGTTTCCTACTACGATTACTATCAGCCTGAGGCGTATGTCCCCGCGTCTGATCTCTTTATTGAAAAGGACTCCTCGATCAATGATCACATCGAGCAGATGCGGTTGTCTGCTACGAAAGCGCTTATGGAGCGATCCGATGTGATCGTTGTTGCTACCGTCTCGGCGATTTACGGACTCGGCGATCCTTCGGCTTATCTAAAGATGGTCGTTCATCTAGACCGGGGAGATAAAATTGAGCAGCGAACGCTGCTTAAGCGTCTTGCAGAGCTGCAATACACACGAAACGACATGGAGCTTAAGCGCGCGACCTATCGAGTGAGAGGCGATGTTATCGATATCTATCCAGCAGAGTCCGAAAGAAACGCTATTCGAATTCAGTTGTTTGATGATGAGATTGAAAAGCTGTCCTATTTTGACCCACTCACAGGCGCAGTGGTAAAGGAGGTGCCAAGGCTTACGGTCTTCCCTAAGTCTCATTACGTCACACCGCGCGATACCCTGCTCAATGCGCTTGATCACATAAAAGTTGAACTTAAAGATAGGTTGGGCTTTCTCAACGCTAATAATCGTCTAGTCGAAGCGCAGCGGTTGGAGCAGCGCACCAAATTCGACTTAGAGATGATTCAAGAACTTGGCTACTGCAACGGTATCGAAAACTACTCTCGATATCTTTCCGGCCGCCCAGCGGGCGCGCCACCCCCCACACTTTACGACTACCTGCCGAACAACGCGATTATCGTGTCGGATGAATCGCATGTCTCGATTCCGCAGCTTGGAGCGATGTTTAAAGGAGACAGGTCGCGTAAAGAGACTTTGGTGGAATACGGATTTAGATTGCCCTCCGCACTCGATAACCGGCCCCTAAAATTTGAGGAATGGGAGGATCTTACCCCGCAAATAATATTCGTGTCGGCGACCCCGGGTAAATACGAGGAAGCGAACGAGGGCGCGAGGGTTGAGCAGGTCGTTCGCCCAACGGGCTTGCTTGATCCGGTGCTTGAGGTGCGTCCTGCGACAACGCAGGTAGACGACTTATTATCTGAGGTCACTCGTGTGACCGCGGATGGCGAGCGCGTCCTCGTGACTGTCTTAACGAAACGTATGGCGGAGGATCTGACAGATTACCTCGCCGAGCATGGCGTTCGCGTACGCTATCTGCACTCCGATATCGATACCGTTGAACGTTCTGAGATTCTCCGTGACCTGCGTCTCGGTAAGTTTGATGTTTTGATAGGCATTAACTTGTTACGCGAAGGCTTAGATATTCCGGAAGTCGCCCTTGTCACTATCCTCGATGCCGACAAAGAAGGCTTCCTTCGCTCCGATCGCTCACTTATTCAGACGATAGGACGCGCCGCGCGAAATCTCAACGGAAAAGCGATTCTTTATGCCGATAAGATAACGGGTTCGATGCAGCGCGCGATGGATGAATCTAATCGACGCCGAGAAGTGCAGGTCGCTTACAACAAAGAGCACAACATCACGCCGATTGGCGTGAGTAAGCGCATTCTCGACGTAATGGAGGGCGCTTACGCGAATCCTGCTACCCGGGAACGAACAAAGGGTAGGGGGATAGCTGAGAAGTCCGGTGCCTATGCGCAATTAGACTTTAATGATCCGAAAGCGATTGCTAAGGAAATCACGGTACTCGAAGGGCAGATGTATGAGCACGCTAAAAATCTGTCTTTCGAAGAGGCGGCGCAAACGCGCGATCGCATCGCCGAATTAAGACATCGTCTGATCGCCTAACGATGTTCTTGGCTCGAATGGCTGGTCGAGACAGGGCAATGAATAGTGAGAAAAGGATCGACAGGACTGCATGCCATTCCGTATAATCTGCGATCCTTCTGTAGGGTGAAATAGGCGCGTAGCTCAGTTGGTTAGAGCGCTACCTTGACATGGTAGAGGTCACCAGTTCGAATCTGGTCGTGCCTACCATTCTACAGACCGCTCTCTGATCGTCGGTAAGATTTTCAGTAGGATCTTCAACGAGATCTTCCATAAAATCTGCACTGAGTTGCTCGGTGGGGTGTTTCGGGTGGAGGTGTCAGCGGAGTCTTTTTGATAGGGCTTCTCGAGAGCGCTTCGACACCCGCGCCGCAAGCCGCCGGAATAGTATTGATAGGCGAGCGACAGCACTTCTCTTACTAATAACTCCAACTCTTTAAAGTGAATCCCATGCTCGAAGTTACCTTGCCAGACGGCAGCAAGCGCCAATATGACGCAGCCTTAAGCGTTGCACAAATCGCAGAATCAATCGGCGCGGGCCTTGCCAAAGCAGCGCTAGCTGGGCGCATAAACGGCGAGCTAGTTGACCTCTCGACGATGGTTGAGCGTGATGCCGAAATAGCAATTATCACCGAGCGCGACAGCGATGGCCTCGAGGTCATCCGCCACAGCTGCGCCCATCTCATGGCGCAAGCTGTACAGCGTTTATTCCCGGCAGCTCAGGTAACTATCGGTCCGGTGATCGAAGATGGTTTCTTCTACGATTTCGCGTTCGAGCGTCCCTTTACTCCAGAAGATCTCGAGGCTATCGAGAAAGCGATGGGTGACATCGTCAAAGAGGGGCTTGAGGTTCATCGCTCAGTCATGAGCCGCGACGAAGCAGTGTCGATGTTCAAAGCGATGGGCGAAGAGTATAAAGTCGAAATTATCGAGAGTATTCCTGGCGACGAGGATCTTTCTTTTTACAAGCAGGGTGATTTCATCGACCTCTGCCGCGGTCCACACGTTCCGAATACCAATAAATTTAAAGCCTTCAAATTGACCTCGGTCGCCGGTGCTTATTGGCGCGGCGATTCTAGCAACGCCATGCTGCAACGAATTTATGGCACCGCGTGGGCAACGCCTAAAGACCTAAAGCAATATTTGCAGCGCATCGAAGAAGCAGAGAAGCGCGATCACCGCAAGCTAGGTAAGCAGCTTAATCTCTTTCATTTCCAAGAAGAAGCGCCTGGTATGGTGTTCTGGCATCCTAAGGGTTGGGGTGTTTATCAAGCCGTTCAGCAGTACATGCGCAAGGTTCAGAACGACAACGGTTATCTCGAGATCAATACCCCGCAGCTCGTCGATTACAGCCTTTGGGAGCGTTCGGGTCACGCCGCGAAGTTCTCCGATGAGATGTTCAGCGTTGAGTCTGAGAGCCGCATGTACGCGATCAAGCCAATGAACTGCCCTTGCCATATTCAGGTATTTAACCAAGGCCTCAAAAGCTATCGCGACCTGCCGATGCGCTTAGCCGAATTTGGTTCATGCCATCGCTATGAGCCTTCTGGCAGCATGCATGGATTGATGCGGGTGAGAGCGTTTGTTCAAGACGACGGGCATATTTTCTGCACCGAAGACCAGATTCAAAGCGAAGTGGCCAAGTTCATGGACTTGCTATTCGCCGTCTATAAAGACTTCGGCTTCGATGAGGTTATCCTGCGCTTGTCGACGCGCCCAGAAAAGCGAGTAGGATCTGACGAGATCTGGGATCAGTCAGAGCAGTCGTTGAAAGACGCGCTCAATGCGACAGGCCTGCCATGGGAATTGGTGCCAGGCGAGGGTGCGTTTTATGGCCCTAAAATTGAGTGTTCGTTGAAAGACTGCATGGGGCGCATTCTGCAATGCGGCACTATTCAAGTCGACTTCAACACACCGGGGCGCCTCGGCGCGAGCTATGTTGCCGAAGACAGCAGCCGAAAAGAACCGGTAATGTTACACCGCGCGATTCTTGGTTCGTTCGAACGTTTCATTGGCGTGTTGATAGAACATTACGCCGGCGCGATGCCAACATGGCTCGCCCCGGAGCAGGTGATTATAATGAACATCACCGACAAGCAAGCTGACTATGTTCGTGAGGTTGAAGCGAAGCTTGCAGCGAAAGGTATTCGGGTTAGTTCGGATCTGCGCAATGAAAAGGTTGGTTTTAAGATTCGTGAGCATGCAATGCAGAAAGTGCCCTATTTATTAGTCGTCGGCGACAAAGAGGTCGACTCTGGCTCGGTAGCGGTGCGCACGCGAGGAGGTGAAGACCTCGGAGTGATGACAGTGGATGACTTTTGCTCTCATTTGAGCGATGATGTCGCCCTTTTCGGCCGTACACAATCCGCTAGCTAGCCGGTTGTAGGTAGCCGAGTATTATTTTATCGAGCAAAATCAGTAATTTATTCTGATATGCGATATCCAAATTAATTGACACGAGGGATGAGCGTTCGCGCAAGCCATGAGGAGCAGTTCTAAAAAGCCCATAATTAATGAGCACATCGAAGCCGAGCAGGTCCGCCTAGTAGGAGTCGAGGGAGAGCAGTTGGGCATCGTGTCGATAGCGGAGGCAAGAGAAGCCGCCGCGGCGATAAAACACGATCTCGTGTTAATCGCACCAGATGCAGATCCGGTAGTCTGTAAGCTAATGGACTACGGTAAGCATATCTTCGAACTGAAGAAGCAAAAGGCTGCAAGCAAGAAGAAGCAGCGTCGGACTCAGGTTAAGGAGATTAAGTTTAGACCAGGGACGGAAGTAGGAGACTATCAGGTAAAACTACGCAACCTGACACGTTTTCTCGAAGATGGGGACAAGGCCAAGGTATCGTTACGATTCCGCGGTCGGGAAATGGCCCATCAACATCTTGGCATGGAACTAGTGAATCGAATCCGCAAGGATTTAGAGGAATTCGGTACCGTGGAGCAGGAGCCCAAGATGGAAGGTCGGCAGATCGTAATGGTCTTAGCGCCGGTCAAAAAGCGCCCGCAATAAGCTGAGGGTCAGCGTCTAGACTAGTCGAGTATGCTCGATTATCACTAGAAACTGACTCCCTTTGTTTGTGCAGGTATCGATACTTTTAGCCCCAAGGCAATGACCTATGGGAGCAAATGCGGAGTTAGACAATGGCTGGAAAGTTAAAAACCCACAGTGGTGCTGCGAAGCGGTTCAAGAAAACCGCCTCCGGTTACAAGCGTAAAAGCGCCTATAAGAGTCACATCCTCACCAAGATGACGACTAAGCGAAAGCGTCAGCTGCGCGGCACGAGTGCCGTTCATGCGTCCGACATGCCTGCGGTAAAACGCATGCTTCGCGAAATCTAATCTAAGGTCAAAGGAGATCTCACATGGCTCGAGTTAAACGCGGCGTCGTCGCTAATCGTCGTCACAAAAAAGTTTTAAAGCAAGCAAAAGGCTACTACGGTGCCCGTAGTCGTATCTACCGCGTAGCGGTTCAGGCAGTGACAAAAGCAGGCCAATATGCCTACCGTGACCGTCGCGTTAAGAAGCGTGTATTCCGCGCTCTTTGGATTACGCGTATCAATGCCCAAGCACGTGTTAATGGCATGACTTACAGCCGATTAATTGCTGGCTTAAAGAAGGCAAACATCGAAGTTGACCGTCGTGTATTGGCTGATCTGGCTGTTCATGATAAGCCGGCATTCAATGCGATTCTCAATCAGGCGAAAGCTAGCCTCGCAGCCTAATTCTGCGCTGAATCTCCTACCGGAGCCTCTCGTTCGAGAGTAGGGCACCGCGAAGAGTCTCACCATAGAGTCGAATTAAGATTCGACAAGGGCTGATTGATGGCAACTCCAGATAGCCTCCTAACAGAGGCACTCGATGCAATACAAGACTCTAGCGACGAAAAGTCGCTGGAGTCTTTGCGTGTCCATTATATAGGTAAGAAGGGGGAGGTAACCGCGCAGTTGAAGGCGCTAGGCCAACTTCCTGCCGACGAACGACCTGCGGCTGGCGAGCGTATTAATGTCGTCAAACGCGCAATCGACGCAGCCCTCGCGGCGCGTAAAACAGCGATCGTAGAGCAGAGCCTCAACGCGCAACTCGCAGCAGAAACAATCGATGTGACCCTCCCAGGGCGACGCCAGAATCAAGGCGGTCTGCACCCAATTACGCAAACTATAGAGCGCATCTCTGCCATATTCGCAGGCAGCGGTTATGAAGTGGCCGAGGGCCCCGAAATCGAAGATGATTATCATAACTTCGAAGCGCTCAATATTCCCGCGCACCATCCTGCGCGTGCGATGCACGACACTTTTTATATAGACCCTGCGACTGTTTTACGGACGCATACGTCGCCGGTTCAGGTGCGGGTGATGGAAGGCGGTTCTCCTCCTTTCAAGATGATCTGTCCGGGGCGAGTTTATCGCTGCGATTCCGATCTGACTCACACGCCGATGTTCCATCAAGTTGAAGGCCTGCTAATAGATAGAGACGTCAGTTTCGCCGATCTAAAAGGCACGGTAATCGAATTTCTCCAAGCTTATTTTGAAGCAGACCTTCCCGTGCGTTTTAGGCCATCGTATTTTCCCTTTACCGAGCCGTCGGCTGAGGTTGATATGGGGTGTGTGAGCTGCGGTGGAAAAGGCTGCAGAATTTGTGGCCACACTGGGTGGCTCGAAGTGATGGGTTGCGGCATGATTCATCCTAGTGTGCTCGAGATGTCTAATATAGATCCAGAAACACATAACGGTTTTGCCTTCGGCATGGGTGTCGAGCGCCTGGCGATGCTGCGATATGGAGTAGGCGATTTGCGCACCTATTTCGAGAATGACCTTCGCTTCCTTCAGCAATTTAATTAGTCGTTATTGCCCTTGGTGGGAGTCGACCCCAAGGGTATTCGTTCTGCACGACCACCAAACGAATGTGAGTTCAACATGATTTTTAGCGAAAGCTGGTTACGAGAATTTGTCGATCCGGGCATGGCGACGGCTGAGCTCGTTGAAACGCTGACGATGGCAGGTCTCGAAGTTGACGGTGTAACACCCGCAGCTTCGCAGTTCAGCGGCATAGTGGTTGGGCGTGTCGAGAGTGCTGAGCAGCATCCAGATGCCGACAAGCTGTCTGTTTGCCGAGTAAGTGATGGCACGACTGAATTTCAAGTTGTCTGTGGCGCGCCCAATGTACGAGCGGGCCTGTTGGTGCCGTTTGCTAGGGTCGGTGCGGTTCTAGACGGCGGCGACAAGCCCTTCAAAATCAAGGCCGCTAAACTGCGAGGTGTCGAGTCTAATGGCATGCTTTGCTCCGCTGAAGAGCTCGGTCTTGCTGAATCATCGGACGGCCTGCTCGAGCTTCCTGAGACGCTTTCACTAGGCGCAGATATTCGATTAGCACTTTCATTAGACGATCAGCTTATTGAGCTAGACCTGACACCCAATCGCGGCGATTGTCTTGGCATGATCGGTCTCGCAAGAGAAGTGGGGGTTCTCGCTCGCACTCAGGTCAACGAGATCGACTATCCAACCGTTAAAATCACGACTGAGCGCAAAATTCCGGTAGCAACAGCCGCACCTGATGAGTGTCCGAAATACTTGGGTCGGGTCATTGAGAATATCAATATCGCTACCCCCAGCCCTTATTGGTTGCAGGAACGGCTGCGCCGCAGCGGGCTAAGAAGCATCGATCCGGTCGTAGATGTCACTAATCTTATGCTGTTGGAATTAGGTCATCCGATGCACGCTTTCGACGCCGACAAGCTGCACGGTACAGTGACTGCTCGATTGGCGAAAGAGGGCGAGAAATTAACACTCTTAGACGACCGCGAGGTTGTTCTTGATTCGGCTACCCTCCTGATAGCGGATGATACGCAGGGTCTCGCTATGGCGGGCATTATGGGCGGATTATCAAGCTCTGTTACGAGTCAGACTAAGTCGATTTTCCTTGAGTGCGCGTTTTTCTCGCCACTCGCGATAGCGGGTAAGGCAAGAGGCTATGGCCTGCATACCGATGCCTCTCATCGCTATGAGCGCGGTGTAGATTACGCGTTACAAGCAGGCGCGCTCGAGCGCGCAACGGCGTTATTGCTCGAGATAGTAGGAGGGGACGCGGGCCCTGTAAGCACTGCCATTGGCAATTTGCCGAAGACTCGGCAAGTACGACTCAAGTTCGCGAATGTTAAGCGCCTATTGGGCGTCGATGTGCCGCAGGCTGAATCTGTAGATATCCTTACTCGGTTGGGATTTGTTGAAGAGAGTTCAGACGCCGAGGGTATAGTGTTCACCGTGCCTTCTTTCCGTTTCGACGTGTCTATCGAAGCCGATTTGATCGAGGAGATAGCGCGCGTATTCGGCTACAACAATTTGCCAGAAACACCGGGTATGACTGCTCAGCGATTGCCAAGGATACCCGAGCGTATCCGTCCGGTCGCAGCATTAAAGCAGCGGTTGGTTGCCGACGGTTATCAAGAAGCAATCAACTACAGCTTTATCGATCCAGAATTAGTTAGTAGCGTCTGCCCAGAGAGCCAGACCGTAGTGCTTAAAAATCCGATCTCGGCTGAAATGTCCGTAATGCGCCCGAGCATCCTCCCCGGTTTATTGTCCACTTTGAGTTACAACCTGAATCGACAGCGCGAACGGGTGCGTTTGTTCGAAGAGGGCCTGGTTTTTGAGAAAGTGGCGGGTGAAATTAAGCAGACCCGCTGTCTCGCCGGGCTTATATATGGCAGCGCAGAGCCGATCAATTGGAATCAGCCGAAAAAGCCGGTCGATTTCTATGACATCAAAGGCATTGTCGAATCGTTAGCTAATAAAGGGGAGCATGCTGAGCCTGTCGAATTTGTGAAAAGCGAGCACCCCGCGATGCATTCAGGGCAATGCGCAGAGGTGCGTTTTTCCGGAAAGTGTGTAGGCCATCTAGGCGCTATTCACCCGCGTCTGCAGCGTCAGTTTGGCTTTGCGAGCGCTGCTTATTTGTTCGAACTGAATACCGAGGCGCTTGTTACGCGGCAGTTGCCCGCCGCATCTGTATTGTCGCGATACCCAGAAGTCAGTCGTGACCTCGCGATCGTGGTCGGTGTCGATACCGCCGCAGGCGATATTGCAGCTAGTATCCGTGCGAATGCCGGTAGTGACCTGACAGAGTTGACGACGTTTGATGTTTACGACGGCGCTGGTGTGGGTGAGGGTAAAAAATCCATCGCATTTGGCTTGACCTGGCAGCATCCTTCCCGCACGCTTAGCGATGATGAAATATCTGCTATTATTACTAATTGCATCAAGGTGCTAGAGAGCGATTTTAAAGCGGAATTACGCATCTAAATTCTGCTTTTATAGCTTTAACGCTGCAGCGATTTAACATTTTTAGTGTGTTTTTACACAAAACAAACCGACACGAGGGTTTGATATGACAGACGGTGCACTAACCAAGGCCGACATGGCAGAACGCCTGTTCGAAGAGCTTGGGTTGAACAAGCGCGAAGCGAAAGAAGTGGTCGAGCAGTTTTTCGAAGAAATTCGTGCCTCACTTGAGTCTAACGAACAGGTAAAACTATCAGGATTCGGTAATTTCGATTTACGCGACAAGAAAGAGCGTCCTGGCCGAAACCCGAAAACCGGCGAAGAAATTCCTATCAATGCGCGGCGGGTGGTCACTTTCCGTCCGGGCCAAAAACTTAAAGCACGGGTAGAGGGCTATGCTGGAAGCGAAGAATAACGACGAGCTGCCTGAAATACCGCCGAAGCGCTATTTTACGATTGGTGAGGTAGGCGAACTGTGTTTGGTGAAGCCCCACGTCCTGCGTTATTGGGAAGCAGAATTCCCACAGCTCAAACCCGTAAAGAGACGCGGCAATCGCCGTTACTATCAGCGAGGAGATGTTATTCTCATTCGTCAGATTAAAAGCCTCCTCTACGAACAAGGTTATACGATAGGCGGCGCACGGTTAAAGATGAATGACAAAAGCGAACCCGTAGCTGTCTCTGCGGTCTCCGATGTGGCGCTAAAAACAATCATCAATGAGTTGGAAGCTGTAATCGCCACCTTGTAGAAAAGATTAGGCCTCGCAGCGCTGTCATCTTTCCGTGAAAGTAGTTAAACTCCTGAAAAATCGGGGCGTAGCGCAGCCTGGTAGCGCACTACACTGGGGGTGTAGTGGTCGCAAGTTCAAATCTTGCCGTCCCGACCAATATTTACTAATAAAAACAAAAATTTATGTTAACCCCCATATTTTGTACTCCCTGGTGAGCAGTCTGTTTACCCAGTATTTACCCAGTTATTTCAATGATCGCTACTCCTTTACCCCCCTCGCTGAATACAATCTATCCGCGTTGATAAACAATCAAGGAGATTCTAGTGGCACATGGTGGCGCTAGATCCAATGCGGGTCGTAAACCTGGCAGTTTGAGTCGCTTCAATCGAGAGATGGTTGAGCGCGCGAGTAGTGGGGGAGATCTACCTTTGGACTACATGCTGGAAGTGATGCGAGACGAATCTTTGAGTATCCGGCTTAGAATCGATGCGGCCAAAGCAGCAGCACCCTACGTTCACCAGAGACTGTCGGCTATCGCTGTTGATCTGACTACTTCAGAGGTGACTCACGAAGAGTGGCTGCAGAGCTTGGCTTGACATACCGCTCACAAGAATGCCTCACAAGCGCATAGGGACGCCCCTGAGCGTCGACACTTTACTGCCAGCAAAATACCTCTCCATCGTCCAATAGCCGCTTGATATACATATTCAGGGCCTCTGTGTGGTGGAACGCTCTGTATTGTGACCCCGCGTGGCAAGCGGACTCAGACCCTACCTCCTAAAACCTCAAAATGACCATACTCAGACCCCACCCTAGGGGCACACTCCGATAAGTCAGAATGGTTTCATTGCACCCGTATACATACTATTCTGGATGACCTGTTAGGTAACATTGGGATTGACTATTAAGCCACTCATCCACACAGCTCTATCTCTTCTATTGTTCTCACTAGCAGGGCCTTCCTATGCGCAGGTTCCTCAGATTGAGCGTGATGCCTTAGTTGCGCTATATAATTCCACCGGCGGTGCTAACTGGACGGATAATACGGGTTGGTTGGGAGCTGTTGGGACTGAATGTAGTTGGTTTGGGGTTACTTGCACGAATGGATCAGTATCCCGACTCTGGTTTTGGACAAACGGATTAAACGGCACTATTCCTAGTGAGCTAGGAAATCTTTCAAATCTCACCTCCCTGAATTTGGGAAATAATTCTCTCAGCGGAACTATCCCTTCTGAGCTGGGCAATCTGAAAAACTTAACCTTCTTTAATCTTGGTGGTAATTCCCTCAGCGGAAGCATCCCTGCTGAGCTAGGAAATCTGGTATATCTCACTAATTTTAATGTTCGTGATAATAACCTAAGTGGAGAAATCCCTAACGAACTTGGCGGAATCAAGAATCTTACTTATCTTGATCTCTGGGGTGAGAACTCATTCACTGGATCGATCCCAAGGGAGTGGGAAAAGCGGGAAGTTTTAATCGACCAAGGAACTCGCTTTATAGATCATAACAATCATTTTATAGACGATGTCGATAGGGATGGTGTTGATGATGCGATAGATAAAGACGCAGGATCGCCAGCTAAAATAAAAACCATTGAAACGGCTGATTATACGATATCGGTTTTAGGAAGCGGAAGGGTAGTTAATTTAGTATCTAATTCAAAATATCAAAATGAATTTAGAGATATTCAGCGGGGAGGGAATGGATCGGGACTCGCTTCAAGCACTGTCAAATTAATAACAAATATACTT